>Ga0247611_10000476_pt1 | contig 81719 bp, 87 predicted proteins | sample 177DNAGHGhighgp2_FD_192422 | JGI IMG/M metagenome (GOLD analysis project Ga0247611, IMG submission 192422) | Sheep rumen microbial communities from Palmerston North, Manawatu-Wanganui, New Zealand - 1770 DNA GHGhigh gp2 | ecosystem: Host-associated > Mammals > Digestive system > Stomach > Rumen... | reverse complement strand
AAAAGTTCTTGATTTGTGAGATTAAATGTTTTATAAGCATTGCAGTTTGATAGGGGTATAGCTCAGTTGGTAGAGCATCGGTCTCCAAAACCGAGGGTCGTGAGTTCGAATCTTACTGCCCCTGCCATATTTTACCTAACTATCTGTTTTAGTTAGGTAATTTTTTTGACTTTTTTAAAAAAGTGCCAAAATCCGAGGTGTAACACAAGGGTGTAACACAAGAGGACTTTTTGCGATGAATGGGCACAACCGACTTATCAGACGAAATCACACCTACTACATCCGAGCACGAATCCCTGTAGCATTGGTGTATCTCGTTCATAGACAAGAGTTCCAGTATTCATTACAGACGAACAACTATTACGAGGCACTTGCGAAATTAAGCAAAGAGAGTCATAAGATAGATGTAAAGATTAACATTTTGAAGGCTCTTGATATGCTCATTAAGAATAAGCAACTCGTGATACTGCCGGAAGATATTGACAAGATGGTTATACACAAGCTACGTCAAGCTGAAGAAGTATTTGAGAACTATGACCGAGAAATAGCTGAAGAAAAGTATGACTATCAGAACCTATTAGTATTCAATAAAGAGACTCCTGAAGCTACTACTAAAGCACAACACGAGCTTGAATGTGTGGAGCTCTTTATCAAAGAGTATTTCAAAGACCTCAAGGAAAGCACAAGGACACATCACAGCATCGTTAAGATGATTGGAAGAGTTGACAAGGAAGAGATTCCCATCATTGCGGATAAAACTAACCCTTCTGAAGAAATCAAACAAACAGCACGAGCATTGAAGAGTGTTGAGAAGTATGTGCTTGATAAAATCAACAGCATTGTTGATGACACTGGTGACAACTTCGCTATTAATAATAGAGTAAAGCGTTGCCTAACAATCATCAACGAAGAAAAGAATGCCAGAGCAAGTGGTGAAACTATTTCAACACCATGGAAGCAAGTATTCAAAGACTTTGCTTTAGATAAGAAGAACAATAACAGGACTGGTGAGAATACTCTCAAACAAAACAAACAATGCTTGGAAACAATCTTTGAAATCATTGGCAAGAGCATTGTGGAACAGATTACAGCAGATGATTGTCGCAAAGTTTCTCAAAAGATTCACAACCTTCCAAAGAAATGGAAGGAACGATATAGAGGGCAAACGCTTACAGACATCTTGGCAAGAGAGAATGATGATGTCATTTCTTTGACTTCGGTGAAGAAATACTTGCGTGTGTTTAAGGAGTTCTTGGAGTTTTGCAAAGTTAATCAATACATACATGATAGTTTCCAAGGCTTCATCTCTATATCACGAAGAAAGGAATCCATTGAGGTAACAGCCTTTACAAAGGATGAGCTGAAGAAAATCTTTGACCCGAAGACTTATCCTCGTGTGATGGATAAGAAATACGCATACCGCTATTGGATTCCTTTGTTGGCATTGTTTCATCCTGTTAGGCTTAATGAAGTTTGCCAGCTCTACATTGAAGATGTTCGGCTTGATAAAGGTGTTTGGTATCTGAACCTTACAGATGAGAGGAAAGACCAGCACTTGAAGAATCCTCAATCACGACGAAGAATCCCTATCCATCCGCAAATATTAGATTTAGGATTCTTGGAGTATATCAATAGTATTAGAGAAGCATCAAATAAGACTGAAGAGTATCCGGGGAGAGTCTTTTATCAGCTACATTATAGTCCAAAGAACCATTACATCCAAGCAATTAGCCAATGGTTCGGCAGGTATTTGAAGCAAGTCGGTATTGAAAGCCGAGCAAAGGTTTTTCATAGTTTTCGCCACAATGTTAAGCAAGCCATGCGTGATGCCGATATTCCGCAAGAGTTTCAAAATGCTTTAGCCGGTTGGTCTGGTAGCGATACTGGCGAAAGAGTTTATGGTGGAAACTTCCCGATAAAGAAACTCAATACGCAGCTATCTAAACTCAAATATCCTTTCTTGAACCGAAACCTTGAACGCATTGCCGCAAAGAATAAGATTAGATAGAGAAATCTCCACTACTCATCAAAAATAGGCTATTTCTTGTCTATCGTAACCGCTACATCATAGAAAACACCAACTTCATCATCGCCTATAACCGATACGAAGGCAAAGCCTATGAATTCTGCAAACAAGCTAAAGGAAAAGGGGTGAAAGTGATTGAATTAGCGGAAGAATTTAAACAAATGTCATAAAGTGGCAGAAGTGCCTATTTCTGATGACTTTTGAAAATATTTTAGTTGATTCTTAATACTTGTATTTGTAATGTGTACATAAGTTAGCTTATATACAACTCACATACAGGATACATAAAAATGGCAAAAGATTTTAATTTTCTGGTATATAACACGCCGGATAAAGACATTAAGGTCAATGCTGTCATTAAAGATGATACGATATGGCTCACACAGAAATCAATGGCAGAATTGTTTGGCGTGCAAACACCAGCAATTAGCAAACACTTAAAGAACATTTTTGAAGAAGGCGAATTGAATGAGTTAGCAACTATTTCCAAAATGGAAACAGTTCAAGTTGAAGGCAACAGGGAAATAACCAGACAAGTTGATTTCTACAATCTGGATGCCATTATTTCTGTAGGTTATCGTGTCAATTCTCTTCAAGCTACACATTTTAGAATTTGGGCAACAAAAGTCTTAAAGGAGTATATTCAAAAGGGATTTGTGCTAGATGATGAAAGATTAAAACAAGGTAAAACCGCTTTTGGAAAAGATTATTTTCGTGAATTATTGGAAAGAGTTCGCTCCATCAGAGCATCAGAACGCCGTATCTATCAACAAATCACCGATATTTTTGCCGAATGCTCCATTGATTACGATAAAGATAGCCAAATCACGCAAGATTTTTACGCCACCGTGCAAAATAAATTTCATTATGCCATTACAGGACAAACCGCTGCCGAAATTGTTTATACTAAAGCAGACCATAAAAAAGAACATATGGGTTTAACAACTTGGAAACATTCACCGGAAGGCAGAATACTGAAATCTGATGTATCCATTGCTAAAAATTATTTGCCGGAAAAAGAAATCAAACGTTTGGAACGAGCTGTATCCGGTTACTTTGATTACATAGAAGACTTGATAGAACGAGAGAATACCTTTACAATGCAAGAATTTGCTGCGAGTGTGAATGAATTTTTATCTTTCCGCAAATATGATATTTTACCTGATGGAAATAAAGGCAAAATTTCACAAAAACAAGCCAAAAACAAAGCCGAGGCAGAATATGATGTGTTTAATAAAACTCAACAAATAGAGTCTGACTTTGACAAGGAAGTTAAAAAGTTGCTGGAACAGGAAAATAAAGCATAAAACATCAGGAAACCTTACGAACTATTTACGAGGAACATTCTTTAGCCCCATCCGCAAGGATTTACCACTGATAGCTATTATGTAGCATACAAATGTTGTGAAAATCAATCAATTTGTTCAAAATATTACATAATCAATTTAATCCATAACGTTTGATGAACCTTGAAAGTGTCATATATTGGACATTCATAATTTTTGATATCTGATTCTTGGAAACCCCTTTAGCAAGTAGGTCTTGGATGCGTTTGAGGTTCTTGGCGAGTTTTAATTTCTTTGATTCAGCTCCGATTGGTCTTCCGAGCCTTACACCTTGCTCTTTCTTGGATGCAAGTGAGCATTTAGTTCTTTGGCTGATGAGGTCTCTTTCAATCTGACTAGCAAGTCCAAAAGCAAAGGCAAGCACTTGCGATTGCAGGTCGTTTCCTAAATGGTAGTTTTCCTTAATCGTGATAACTTGGCAATTCTTGTTTAAGCAAGTTTGCAATATGGAAAAGGTTTCAGGAACACTTCTGCTGATACGGCTCAATTCACTTGTTATCAAAATGTCATTCGGCTGCAGTTTTTCTAATAATTGCCCTAATTGTCTTTTGTTCAAAGGTTTTCTTGATGATATGGTCTCTTCCACCCAAACATCAATTTTCATATTGTGTTTGGCGGCATAATCGCTGATTTCATACTCCATGTGTTCAAACGATTGCTTTTCGGTGCTTTTGCGGATGTATCCGTAAATCATAAAATTCTCCTTTTGATATATTTATCAGGAGAATCAAAGAATTATGCTCAAAATGTTCTGCTGTTTTAACGAACATTAAAATCAACTAATTTTTTAAGTATTTTGTTGAGGTGTAATGCGGCTCATTTAGGGCTATATAATTCCTTGAAATGCACGGAAAACAAAGGAGTTTTAAGGAATTTAACGGTAACAAGATTGGACATTTGCTTTATCTTGATTACCGCTTCAACAAAATTGTTCGTTTCTGTTAAGTGCGAAATTAGGTGCAACTTAATGGAATTTGAATATGAGCAAGACCTGTGCTTTTCTTGGTAATGATTACGATAAGATATGCGGCAAACCTTGTTGGCATCATACGCCTGAAGGATTAAAAGAGCGAATTAAAGCTGAAATCATTAATTTAATTGAGAATGAAGATGTTACCGAGTTTCTGGTCGGCGAGCTCGGCGGCTATGAAAAAGATGCTTATGATACGGTTTTGGAGGTGCAGAAAGACTATCCGAACATTCGTATAATACTTGTTATCTCAAAAATAACGGAGCTTCACGAGGTTGGTGAATGCGATGCACATTATGTCCACGAACGAAGACCTTGTGATGATTGGATTTACCCAGATAAATGCGCCACCGGATATAGAAGGCTTTGTATCGTCTATCGTAACCGCTACATCATAGAAAACACCAACTTCATCATCGCCTATAACCGATACGAAGGCAAAGCCTATGAATTCTGCAAACAAGCTAAAGGAAAAGGGGTGAAAGTGATTGAATTTGGTAAAGAGTAAAAAATCTCCTAAAATAAACGCTTATTTAAGAACTTTGTTCATATCATTGATACAATTGTAATATACTACTGAAAGACTGACTTATGGTAACTAATGATAAAAAAGCCATTGATGTATTGTGGGATGATAATCCGGTTGATATAACAGCGGAAGCAAACTTTATTTGGAGTATTGCCAATAAACTGCGTGGTTCATATATGCCTGACAAATACGGTGATGTAATTATTCCTATGACGATTGTAAGAAGATTGGAATGCGCATTAGCAGACACAAAGGATAAAGTTATCGCCAAATATAATGCACAACACGACTATCCAGCACAAGCGATGTATAGAATTACAGGTTATCAATTTTATAATACCAGCGGTTTTGACTTGACGGAACTATGCAATGACCCTGAACATATAGCATCCAATTTCAAATCATATATTTTGGGATTTTCAGCCAATGTGCAAGATATTTTTGCTGAATTGGAGATGAATAAACACATTGATAAAATGAATAAAGATGGATGTTTATATCAAGTTGTTAAAGCCTTTTCAGAATTGGATTTAAGTCCGAAAACCTATGATAGCATAAAGATGGGCTACATTTTTGAAAATCTTATTGGTAGATTCTTTCAAAATGTTGATGCCGGTCAGTATTACACTGGTCGTGATATTATTAAAATGTGCGTTTCTGTGCTTATTTCTGAAGGTTGTGATGATATTTTTGATGATGGTAAAATTATAACGGTTTGCGACCAAGCCTGCGGAACTGGCGGCATGTTATCAACAGCATACAGTTATTTGAAGCACTATAATCCGACAGCCGATGTTAAATTGTATGGTCAAGAATTTATGGGTGTGTCTTATGCGGTTGGTTTAGCAGAAATGTTGATTAAGGGGCAAAATGCAGATAATTTCAAACACGCAGATACATTCAAAGAAGATTGCTTCCCTAATATGAAAATGCGCTTTTTGCTGGAAAATCCACCTTTTGGAACCCCGTGGTCTGGGAAAGATGCCAAAGCAGGACAGGAAGAAGCCGTAAGAAAAGAATACGAAAAAGCACCATTAGGTAGATGGGGAGCAGGCTTACCAAGTGGCGGAGATTCACAACTTTTGTTCTTGCAGTCTGCAATAGCAAAGATGGATGATAAATTGGGACGTGCAGCAATCATTGAAAATGGCTCGCCTTTATTCAGTGGTGGAACATCATCAGGGGAATCTCAAATTCGTAGATATTTGTTGGAACATGACTTGATTGAAGCAATTATACAGTTGCCAACAGATTTATTCTACAACACGGGAATTGCAACCTATGTATGGATTTTATCAAAGAATAAGCGTGCTGAACGCAAAGGAAAGATTCAACTGATTGACGCTTCAAACATCTATCACAAATTAAGAAAACCGCTTGGTAATAAGAAAAATGAGTTTTCTCCAGAAGATAGAGTAGAAATTACAAAATTGTATGCTGAATTTAAGGAAAATGAATTCTGTAAAATCTATAATAACGCGGAATTTTTATATAGAGAATATACAGTAATGCAACCATTACAAAGAAGTTATGCAATCACGCAAGAGCGGATTGATGATATGCTTTCTAACGGAACTTTGAGTTATCTGTATGATGAAAGCAAGGTTTATGAACTTGAAAGTCAAACGGAACTTACAGGGAAAGATAAGAATAAATTGGATAATTTTAAGAAAAATAAGCCAGTTTATGATGCAATTATTCAAACTTTACAAGAAAATATATCGGATAATATTTGGATGAATCCTGAAACATTTACACCAGTATTGACCAAGATACTAGATAATGCTTTGTCCGATAGTATCGGTAAGAAAGATATAGAAAAATTAGCCAACGGCTTATCCAAAATGGATAAAAAAGCCGATATTCAAAAAGATAAAAAAGGTATAATCTATGACAAAGATAGCAAAGATACAGAAATTGTCAAATATCAAGAGAATATCGCCGATTATATGGCAAGAGAAGTCTTGCCGCATTTGCCTGATGCTAAAGCGTTTTTTGAAGCAGAAGATGAAAATGCTATATTTGAAGAAGATTGCGGTCGCAAAACTGTAAAAATCGGCGCAGAGATACCATTTACTCGCTATTTTTACAAATATCAACAACCAACTCCATCAGAAGAATTGAAGAAGAAGTTTTTAGAACTTGAAGATTCTGTTGATTTCAAAATTAAAAAACTATTCGGAGCAGCATAGATGACAAGGACTATGAAAGATAGTGGAATTGAGTGGATTGGAAAGATTCCTGATAATTGGGAAATAGATAGATTACAGTGGCATTTATTTGAATTAAATGTAAAAAATAATCCAATCAGAACAAATAATGTTCTTTCTTTGACAAATAAATTGGGCGTTGTACCTTATGAAGAAAGAGGAAATCAAGGTAATAAGTCAAAAGAAAATCATAGTGAATACAAAATAGCATACAAGGATACTATTGTAGCAAATAGTATGAATATATTGATTGGTTCTGTCGGTTATTCAAAATATTATGGATGTGTTAGTCCTGTATATTACGTTTTTAGAGAAATAAAAGGAAATAACCTCAGATTTATCAATTATATAATGCAAACAAAAGAATTTCAAAGAGAATTAAGAAAATATGCTAATGGAATATTGGAAATTAGGTTAAGATTATCTGCGGATGATATACTGAAAAGAAAAGTAGCATTTCCTTCAATAAATGAGCAAAATAAAATAGTGGAGTATTTAGATAAGAAATGTGGGGAGATTGATGCTATTACGGCGGAAATTCAAGAACAAATATCAACATTAGAAGAATACAAGAAATCTATTATTTCAGAAGCAGTGACCAAGGGTTTAGATAACAGAGATAATCTAGTTAAATCTAGAGTATTCTATATGTCACCATATAATGAAAATTGGAAACTATCAAAAATCGGATATGAGTGTACCAAATTAAATAGAGCATTCAGTACTGATGATATACCATTATTATGTACAAATAAAGGAGAAGTTAGCAATAGACCAGAAAAAATGACTGGAAAAATGGTTAGCGAAGATAATGCTGTGCAAGGAATACATGAAGGGGATATAGCAATACATGGTATGGATACTTGGCATGGCGCTATAGCAATATCTCCGTATAAAGGGAAAATTACACGTGTTGTTCATGTCTGTGATAGTAAACAAGATAATAGATTTGTGGTTTACTATCTGAAGCATCTAGCGTATCAGCGGGTATATAAACTAATATCTAATGGAATTAGAGAAAATACTAGTGATTTTAGAAGTTGGGAAAAAGTTAAAGATATTTATATTACGTTTCCTAATATAGAAGAACAGAAACGAATTTGTGATTATCTTGATGTCAAAAAATCAGCAATCAATGATATAATTACTGATAAACAAAAACAGATTGAAACTCTTGAAGAATACAAGAAAACCTTAATTTATGAATATGTTACCGGCAAAAAGGGGGTTGCATAATGTGTCTTGAATTAGTTATTTCTGCATTATCTGGTATTACTGGAGCTGCCGTTGGTGGTTTTGTAACCTATAAAACAATGAAAGAACAATTAGAATTCACCAAAAAGCAAGAAAAACAAAAAGAAATGCGTGAAGACAAATTGTATCTGCAACACAAACGTGAAGAAACATACTGCAGGATTTTACGGACATATTATGAGTTAAATAAATCACGTTCTTTTCCATCTTATCAAACTGATTTAGATACATGGCTTGCAGATTTATACCCCTATGTAAACATTTATGCTTCAAGGAACATTAAGGACGTTTACAATAAGGTTGCTAAAAAGGCAGAAAACCATGAAAATGAACTTATAGAAGCTATTCGTGATGAACTAGGAATTGAAGATTAAAAAGGCAGGTTTACTATGAACAATATCCAATCAGAAAAAGAGTATCAGGCATTTATTTTAGATTATTTGCATAACCAAAATGGCTATGTAATCAGAACAAATGCTAATTTTGATAGATATAATGCTATGGATAAAGAGTTGTTGTTTAAGTTTTTGAACGATACACAACCAAAGCAGATGGAAACATTAAGGAAACTCTATAAATCTGATTTGGAAAGCACCCTTATAAATTATATTAACAATGAAATGACCAAACCCAAAAGTAGTTTATTAGCCATATTAAAGCACGGCATTGATATTGCCAGTATTCATTTGGATTTTATGTTTACCAAGCCTGCGACCGATTTTAACAAAGAAGCAACTAAACAATATGAGCAAAATATATTTTCAGTAGCAGAAGAAATTTGGGCAAATGATAAGGAAAGAGTTGATGTTGTTATCTTTCTAAATGGTTTTGCTATTATGTCATTTGAACTCAAATGCAACCATGCCGGACAATCTTATGAAGACGCTATCTATCAATATCGCACCGAAAGAACTCCAAATACTCGTTTATTCTTGTTCAAGAGCGGTTGTTTAGTAAATTTTGCAATGGATTTAGAACAAGTCTATATGACAACAAAATTAGAAGGCGAATCAACGTTCTTCTTGCCGTTTAATATGGGTAATGGCGAAGGTGTTAATGCTGGTGCAGGAAATCCGCTATTTGAAGACAAATACAGCGTTTCGTATATGTGGGAAGATATTTTACAAAAAGATTCAATTTTGGAACTTATCAGCAAATTTATTCTTCTTGAAGTAAAAGAAAAAGAGAATGAAAATACAGGTAAAAAATCTATCAAAGAAAACATTATCTTTCCGAGATTCCATCAAAGAGATGTATTGCATAAGGTTTTAGATGATGTTTTGGAAAATGGAACAACGCAGAACTATCTTATTCAGCATAGTGCTGGTTCTGGTAAAACTTATTCTATTGCTTGGTTGGCACACCGTTTGGCATCTTTGCACGATGAGCAAAACAAAGTTATTTTTGATAATATTGTGATTATTACGGATAGAGTTGTTGTTGATAGACAATTACAAGATGCCGTAAAGAGCATTGAACACAAGTCTGGTGTTATTAGAGTTATGGATGATAAATGCAATTCATCTGACCTTGCATCCGCCCTAAAAGGTAATACCAAGATTATTGCAACAACAATCCAAAAGTTCCCTTATATCGTCAGTGAAGTATCTAACCTAAAGAAGAAAAAATTTGCCGTTATTATTGATGAAGCACATTCTTCTACGGCAGGCAAAGATATGATAGCCGTATCAAAGACTTTAGGCGCAGGTGAAATTCAGGAGGAAGCATCAACCGAAGACTTGATTGTAGAAGAAATCAATAAACACGGGAAACAAGCCAATGTTTCAGTGTTTGCTTTTACAGCCACACCAAAACCAACAACTCTAAACCTATTTGGTAGAGTTAATAGTAAGGGACAAAGAGAAGCATTTCACATCTATTCAATGAAACAAGCGATAGAAGAAGGCTTTATTTTAGATGTATTGCAAAACTATACTACTTATGACACATATTATCACTTGAATAAAGAAATTGAAGACGACCCTAAATATCAGACAAATAAAGCAAAGCGCAAAATTGCAAGATTTGTCGCTTTGCACGAAACAAACATTGCCCAAAGAATAGAAGTGATTGTTGAGCATTTTAGGTCAAATGTTATGGATGGTCTTAATGGTAGAGCCAAAGCAATGGTTATCACTTCATCAAGAGAAGAAGCAGTAAAATACTGCCAAGCATTTAAGGACTACATAAGCAAAAAGAGATACGAAGATATGGATGCTTTGGTTGCGTTCTCTGGTAAAGTTGTTCTTAAAGAGAATGGAAAAGAATATACTGAAGCAAGCATCAATGGCTTTAGTGAAGACAAATTACCTAAAGAATTTGAAAAAGATGACTATAAGGTTTTGTTGGTTGCAAACAAATATCAAACTGGCTTTGACCAACCAAAACTCTGTGCAATGTATATCCTAAAAACATTAAAAGGCGTTAATGCTGTTCAAACCTTATCAAGATTAAACAGAATATGTCCGCCTTATAACAAACAGACCTTCGTTTTGGATTTTGTGAATAGTTATAAGGATATGGAGGATGCTTTCTCAAAATATTATACGGTTACGCTGCTGTCCAACTCTGTGACACCTAATCAAATATACGATATAGAAGCAAAAATTGATGGCTTCTGCATTATTGACCCATCCGACATTGAAGTAGCAAATGATTTAATCTATAAGGATAACATCAATGCAACAGATAAGAAGAAACTAACATTTATGCTCCAAAAGACCAAGAAATTTATAGAACAGATGGATGATGAAAAGCAAAGAGAATTTGCCAAAACATTAAAAGGATTTGTAAGATTTTATGAGTTCTTATTACAAGTTACTTGCTTTGAAGATGCGGAATTGCATAAAAAGTATAATTTCATTACCTGTTTGCTTTCTTACATCAATATTAAACACCCTGGTGGTGGATTTAATTTGGATGGAAAAATTCAGGCAATGAATTTTGTTCAGAAGAAAACAGGCGAACACAAAAAGACCAATATCAAATCTAATCCTATTGTTAAATTGCCAACCGCAGAAATGATTGTTTTGCCGGAAGATAAGGTTCAAAAACTTTCAGAAATTATTGCTCAAATCAATAGTATGACAGGCAAAAACTATGATAATGATGTTGCGGTTAAAGCGATGCTTCAGATTAGAGATATTATGCTAAAATCAGACAAATTGAAAACATCTGCCAAGAATAATACAGTGAAGAACTTTGAATTGGCTTACTTTGATAACGTAAATGATGCTTTGATTGAGGGATTATCACAAAACCAAGATTTCTTTACACTATTGCTTAATAATGAAAACATTAAGAAAGAAATTCTCGGCATCTTTGTAGATGAAATATATAAAAGCCTAAATAAAGCAATATAGTTAATCTTGCACTTTAAAAGATTAAACCCTAAATAAAAAGTATAAAATATTTGAGGGTTCTATGGCTAAAGAGTTTAATATACAGGAATATAAAAAGGAGTTGGATGCTCTTTCTTCAACGGTTTTGAAAGCATATTTTGATTCCGTGATGTTTTTAACTATAGTTAAGTTGGCAACAGATAAACGTAAAACAAGTAATTTTTTATTTGACTATTCGTATTATTCTATCAGGGAGCGTGCTATTATATCAGCAAAAAGTATATTGGAACCGGAAAGTAAAGATAAACTAACGGTAGCTAAAACTATTAAAAATTTACAAAAAAATGATGAATACAAGCAATTTGCTGATAAAATATACAAAGAATATCAAGAATTGTTCAAATCTGAAGAAGCTAAAAGATTAAAAGACTTTAGAGATTCTTTGTGCCATAATATAGAAAATAGCTCAGAAGCAATGATATATTGCGACGATTTAATGACTGTTGTTGATGGAGTTATGAAGATATTAAATAAAATATATCTTCAAGTTTTTAATAAAGCGAATCAAGATTTTTACAAAATACAATTTATAGTAAAAACATTAGCAGATGATTATTGGGGAGCTATTTGTGAGCAAGCAGACAAACAACCAAATCGTTTTAACGAGCTTACAGAATTGCAAAGAATCCTGAGTTGTTATGATTAACAAGCCATCCTCTCATTCACATCACCCTGCTATAATCTTCCGGTATCTGAAACTTTGCCAATATTTCATCAATCTTGGCTTGGACATCGTTGGCGGCAGCATTATCTCTTATGCTTACAGGCGTTTCTGCAGGTCTTTCTAAAGGTTTTTCAATAGTTGGCAATACTTCCGGCATAGTTGGCTGGTCATCATCCTCTTCTTTAATCATTGCTTGAACTTCTTTTAACGAAATACCTCTTTTCTCAAGCCCTTTGATGATTTTCTGCAGAGCCTTATCCAAATCATCTCTTTCCAAGGTTATATCAGCAATTTGTTGTTTTAATGTGGAAAGATCCTGCTTGTATTGTTTATCCATTCTTTCAAAGTTTTTAATGTCTTGTTTAAGCAAACTCTTTTCTTGGTTGCTCATATCAACACCATCAAGCGGAACATAATACTTTCCCGACAAAGCAAGCTCTCTGCGACCATTTTTGCCTTCCATCTTCAAAATATAGCCTTCTCGGACGAGCTTGTTTATCAATACTTTTGTGGAAGAGGTTTTGCAGCCGATTTGTTGGGCAATACTTTCGTTATTCATAAAGAATGTGTGATGATTGTTGGTCTTATACTTGATAAAGGTTAAAAGATAGCGTTCAACCATTGATAAATGTGCCGTTTCAATATTTTTAAGATTAGTCATAATATACTCCTTCAGTTGTTTTCTTAATCTCAAAAATATTTATCGGAGCATTTTCCGAAATATTCATTTCCGCAAAAATGATAGCGAAATAAATATTTCCACCTTATTTGCCATAAGGAAATGGATATTTCCACTTTTTGCAAAAAGGAAACGAATATTTCCACCATCGGAAATGAATATTTTCACTACCGGAAACGGATATTTCCACTAACGGAAATGAATATTTCCGCTATCAATTCGCAAAACCATTATCCAGCAAGGGTTTTGAGCCGATTTTTAAGCCCTATAATATAATTATAATAGAAAGAAAATACTATTATAATAGACTTTTTTACTTCGTATATAATAGAAACAAATGAAAATGGGAGAATAGAAAGAAGAACAAAAGAAAGAGCAGTATTACTGGGAAAATACTGCTCTCGTGAGATTTATTAGAAACATAGTCTGAAGGAGGACTACACAAATATTTATCAAGTAAATTTATTATGATTCAAATTATCAAAACTAATTTGATAAATATTTTTGTGAGGGAAGCATAATAAGGAGATGCCCATGGAATAAAAAAAGAATATCATCAAAACATATAACATAACCTTTAATTCATTATAGCCGCTACGGAAACGTGGCGGTTTTTCTTTATTGTATTTTAAAGAACAAAATTAGAACAATTTTGCTTGACAAATAATTTTTAAGTCGCAATAATGACACCATGAAAAAGATTTTGTTTGTTATTGCTCTTATAATTTTTGTTTGTCTTCCTTGCTCGGCAAAGGTTGATGTTAAGTTTACACCGTCAACAGATTGCGAAGATTCTATTATCAGTTATATCAACAATTCGGTTAACACCATTGATATAGCTGTTTATTCAATCAATAATGAGAGGATAGTAAGAGCTTTAAAGCAGGCTCACGACAGAGGAGTTAAATTAAGAATTTTAACTGATAAATTGCAAGCATCTGCAAAGTCATCAAAAGTTATTGATTTATACAAATATGGCATTAACATAAGAGTTAATAGTAAACACAAAATAGAACATAACAAATTTGCTATCTATGATAGACGAGTAGCATCTACCGGCTCTTTTAATTGGACGAATCCTGCAACAGATAAGAATAGTGAGAATTGTTTGTTTCTAATCCATGATGAAGCAGCTGTAAGCAAATATTGTAAACGCTTTGAACAATTGTGGAGTGTAAATTCACAACAAAAATCAGATAGTTGGTTTAGAAATAGAGGGATTTGAGTTATGGATAAAAAAACAAAAGAAAGTTTATCTATCAAAGAGAAAGTGTTAACCAATATTTTTACAGTTATTGGCGTTTTAGGAATATTTTGGATAAGTTGTAGAGCGATTATGGTTGAATGGGGATATATCAAGGAATCTCTTTGGAATATAATTAATCCTTTTATTCATTTCAGAGCTTTGTTGAATTTATTGTATTTTCCTGATATTTACGTTGTGATATTGTGTTGGTGTATAGGTTTCTTGTTGCTAAAGTTGTTTACAAACAATAAAAAGAATGATGCTTTACCTAAGAATAAGAAAAAAGAAAATACAACAAAAATGAACAAAAAATTAGTGTATGCGATTATCGGTATTATATTAGCTACTTTTTTTATAAATGAAAGATATTTTACAGAACCAGTTTTTAAAAATAAAACTGAGCATAAAATGGTAGATACAAGTGAATGGTGGGAACAAGCTACACCAGAATTAATTGAAAATTTAATAAAAAAAGGAGTTGATTTTACTACAAGAGACAAAGCTGGACGTACATCATTAATGTATGCAGCGATGGATAGTAAGAATCCTGGAGTAATTGAAATATTAATAAAGAATGGCGTTGATGTTAATTCCAGAGATATGGCTGGAAATACAGCATTACTATGGGCATCTGGATTTAATGAGAATCCTGATATAATTCATGTTTTAATTAAGTATGGAGCAAACATAAAAGCAAAATCACAATCTAACAACGATGTTTTAAGCATGGCTGCAATGTCTAACGATAATCCTGCAATAATTGAAACATTGGTAAGTTATGGTCTTGATGTTAAAGAAAAAGATAAAGAAGGAAACACATTATTAATGTGGGCAGCTTCTATCAATGAAAATTCCGATATAATTAAGACATTAATAAAACATGGAATTGATATAAAATCTAAAAATAAAGAAGGTAAAGATGCATTGATGTTAGCCGCACAGTACAATTTTAATCCTATGATAATTGATATTTTAATAAAATATGGTGCTGATGTTAGAGCAAAGGATATATTGGGGAAAACAGCTTTGGATTATGCAAAAGAAAACCCAGCCATTTATAATACAAACATTTATTGGCAATTAAATGATTTGATGTATAAGTAATAAGTGAAACTGCAAAATTTTTAATTTATCCTTTGAATTTTGTTCTTAAGGGATGTGTTTCATTCTTAATTATTCTGGAATTTTTGAATTTGGTCTCCATGAATAGTGAACCATTTGGATGGTACCACCTAGCAACACCATCTCTTATACCTTTAGTGTAAGGCATTTCAAGCATCAATTCACCTGATGAATAGTATGTTCTGACAATACCATTTAACGGCTTATCTTTCATATCATAGCGTATGTTATTAATTAGTTTTGTGTCTTCCTCCGCATATATCTCTTGAGCGTATAAATTAAAGCTCAAAATATATATGAGTAAAGTTGTAAATATGCTAATAGTATGTAATAGTTTTATCATGTTCTGTTAAATTCAAAAAAATTGATAATATTTAACTTTGTATCATAATTTATATTTTTTTCAATTAAGAATTAGTGATAAAATATTTGTCTTTAAATACACTTTTAGGTCTCAGTATTTTTTACTTTAAAGAGCTGATAATATTGAATTATATTAAACATGTTTCAAAATATACTAATGAAAGGATATAGAAATGAATAAGTATCTTAAATGTTCAAATTGCGGTGCAGAGTATTCTTACGAAGAAGGACGAGTAATTTTTAGAGATAAGGATGAAGTATATTGCCAATGTTGTGGCAATATTTTAAAATCATGGAATGGCAGTAAGATTTGTACTAATTTTGAATTATTAAATAAAGGTATCTTACCTAATGGTACGGATAATAGTGATGAATGATATCATTAAATTTACTTGTTAATGCAAGCATTCAAATAGTATAGAAATTAATTTTGGTTCCTTTTGACTTGTTTTATAATATTTTTAATGATTATAAAATTATGTTTATTATCCTTAACAAATGGAAGACTTAGTATTCCTCCTATAGCGTACAAATCTAACTGTCCATACCCAAAAATTTTTCCACCAAGAGTCCTGTAATATTCAATATTATTAACATCTTTAAGATATAACTTATCATATTTTGTAAAAAGAAGCCCTCTTTTAACAGTCAAACAATTATCCTTTATTATGGCTATAACAAATAATGAATCAAAAGCGTTAACTATATCTTTTAAATAATAAATGAGTGGTAATATAAAAATGGAATATAAATAATCAGTGTGATATGAAAAATTGGATAATATATCAATTTTATATAAAAAATTACCTATTTTGTTAAAAATAACAAATAAGCCTATTAAAACTAATACAATAAAAGATAAACGAACTAATTCTTCTATGAATTGTAACTTTTGAATGTCAATGTGTTGTGCATTGCTTTCTTCAAAAAGCAAATTTATTCCCTGATGTTTTTGTAAAAATAGTCTTTTGGTCATAATTACCTGATATCCTTTCTTATTTCAAATCAATCATATCTTTTATAATAAATTAAATTTTTTTACGATTCAACTCATTAAATTTAAAAGAAAATCATGCAAAAACATAGACTTAAGTGCATTTTTTATTAAAAAAGTGCTTGACATGTGGATTCGGGCATGATTCTATATACTCGTAAAGTGAATTTATAACCAACTTGTCCCACTTTTAAGCGGACTAAAAGGAGAATTAAGATGCCAAACCCTCAAGACGCACTGCGTCAGCAATTAATGCATGCACTGCATAATGATGATTTTTCAAGCGTAGATAATCTTTTACAACAAGGTGCAAATGTAAATTTACCATACAATCACCACGGATGGACACCATTTATGTGGGTGTGTAAGGAACATTGCAACCCCGAGATAATTACCAAGTTTTTGATTTGTGGCGGTAAGGTTGATAAAGCCAACAAACACGGCAAAACACCTCTGCACATAATGGCTCGCTATCGCAGCTCTTTTGATTGCCTGCAGATTTTGCTTGCCAACGGAGCTAATCCGAATGCCCAAGATGAAGACGGTAATACACCATTGCATATTGCCGTATCCCACGTTCAAGCCGATATTCGTATGGATGTTATATGGAATTTGTTCCTCAAAACCGATGATACCATCCGCAATAATGACGGCAAGACCGCCTATGACCTTGCTAAAGAAAATCCATACTTTACCGATGAAGAAGTTCTAAAGATTATGAAGGAGAGCGTTGATGCTTAATACAAATGAAATAGCTCTTCAAAACGACAACTTCCGCAAGCATTTATCGCAAGGAACGCTCGTATTAACACAAGGAATTCGTTGCAATACAAAAGAAGACCTTGAAGCAATCATAACCAAAGTAAGAACTTTTGATACCTTTGATGAAAACAATGACCCGTATAATGAGCATGACTTCGGTGCTTTTGACTATAAGGGCAAAAAGGTATTCTGGAAGATTGATTACTATGACCAGAAGTTTTTGTATCTTTCGCCGGATGTATCAAACCCAAGAGTAACCAATAAAGTGCTGACGGTAATGTATGCGGAGGAATACTAACAATGACCAACAGCGAATTTGTAGATGATAAGAAGATTAAAGACATTCTGACCTATATCAAGTCAATGAAGCATTCCGAGCAAATCAGAATGATGTTTCTGTTCAGCTTAAATGGCTTGCGGTCAATAAACTTCGCATATTTGCAAATCAAGGATTGTTATACCGACCAGTTAAAACCCAAAGATGTAATTAGCTTGAATAATGATAAAAACAAAGGTAAACACGCCTGCGAATACTTTATGAATAGCCAGATGAAGAAGGAATTGGCGGATTATTTGAAGTATCTGCAGAACAAATGGGGAGAAAACTTGACCCCTGAAACTTATCTCTTTACCTCCCAAAAGCTCAATAAACCTTACAACCGTGTAAGTATCAGCCGCCTGTTTAGCTCCGTTTATAAGAAATTCGGCATCAAAGGAGCAAGCCATCTAGGTAGGCACCTGTTCGTCAGTAAGTTAGTCAATAGTGGTGTTTCGGTATTTGTTGTTCAAAAACTCGTAAACCATCGCAATATTACGACAACTCAACGCTATTTTAACCATAATGAGCAGATGCTTGCCAATGCCGTGGAAAATACGAAGATTTAAGATGAAAACCTTGAATAGAGCATGGTTTTTAAGTCATTCGGACTGGATTTACCAAAATCGGCACAAGCTACAAAACAGACCTTGTGCCGAATTTGTTATTACCGGATTTGTTATCAATTCCTTCGGCTGTCCTTATTACGGCTATGCGATTGATAAAATAACCCTCGGAAATTTAATTGACTTATGGGACAAAGGCTTTATTTATAAGGACTTTCCGCTAATTCACTACCGAATATCCCATGGTGATAGCTCCACCCACATCGCCTACATTTATCGTGGAAAAGTTTTTAACCACAGATTTCCTTATTCAGATCCAGACAGATATATCCCAACGGAGGAAGTAAAGAAGATTTTGAAAGAACTGCGCAATTCAAAACGATGATTTTATACAAATTACTTGGTTATGCAACTAATTCCTGTAATACTTCTTCTTTATTACTCCATAATACAGGATTTATTTTATAGTTTTTTAATGCAGATATAGCATCATTTTGTATTTTTAAAACATCAGAGGCTCTATCATTTATGAAAGCATAGGCTTTTGCTTCATTGCTGCGGTTTTCCATTATATCCAACCATGAAAAAACTAGTGTCTTTGCTTTTTCATTTGTAAGGGTGTTTATTGTTCTTATAAAGCGTTCATTTTTATTTTGTTCAGACTTTGGAATAACAAAATCATATATATAATCAAACCCACTTTTACCGGTAAATTTTACTTGAGATATACTTCTTACTTTATTGATATTTAACCAATCTGATACATCATCAGTAAAGAGAGTTGCCGTCACAGGTGTTGAAGTATAAAATATATCATGAACTGCAAGCATAGCCTGTATAATATTATGTTTTTTTATTGAGAAATTAGCCTCATTTGCTTCGGTTCTCAATTCTCCTTTGTTATTTTCTACACCAAAACCTCGTAGAGTAATTTCAAGTAATTGTTTTCGCTTATCTGTATTAATGGGACATCCTGCATTATTTAAATCAGATAATATGTATCCGCCATCTGAAAGTATTATTCCATCCTTTTCTAATTTAGCATAAATTTGTAGATAATCATTATGGATATCAAGATAAGGTGTTGTAATTTCATCCCAGCCATTAACAGGCTTAATTGAAGTCTTATCCTTCAACCATTTAAAATATTCATCTAACAAATCCTCTATATTATTTTTCATACTATATTATCCATAAACTCTTTATAAGTCATTTCTGGAATACCAATTATATTGCAGTATTGCATAAAAGTTTTTAAAAACTGTTTAATATCATTATTTTTTATATTTTCAAATTCTTTAGGCAATTCTTCAGCAATTTTATCATTAAATCCTTCCTTATATATATGTATATGATTTCCACTAATTTCATTACCATCGGGATTTCTATGTGGAGCACCATTCAAATCCAATCTAACTAAAACAACGTTAGTTCTAGTTCTGTTTTGATAGGTTACTTTAGATAAATTTATTTTGTTTCTGTTTATATCCAGCATAAAGTTATGACGTCCATCTTCAGATTTTAGAGGAATATTAAGTTTACAATATTGCTGGTTTGGAAATCTGTAATCGTTTTTAGCAACAGGTACTTTCCGCAATTTGATTAGAAAATTAGCAACTGATTGAGAAATATCTGAATCCATATTATATTCTCCATTTATCCTTCTTTTGTATACTATTTTTTATAATTCGCAATAGTAATTTAAAAATGTTAAACAATCCTCTCAATCCGAACAAAGTTTAACATTTTTTTATTATTGGTATTTTGGACTTTTTCAAAACTATAGTATTTTCAGGCTTTTCAGAGAAAATGTTAAAGAATGTAGCTTCTTTAACATTTTTCATTTTACAAAACGTCATATTTGTATTTTATATTTTGTTCAGTTTTCATTTTGCATTTTGTTCAGTTTTAATTTTATTTTCTGCTGACATTATATTTTACAAAACGCGGATTTTTTTCTTTACATTTTGCGAAAATGGTTATATGAGCGCGTTCCTGCTTGGATAAGAAGCGATTATGACCGAATAGCAAGACGTGACAAATTTTATATGACAGATACAGGCTTAATGAGCAGTATTTTGGACTGGCATTATGATGATATTGCATTTGACGCTGATAGATATGGCAAATTAGTAGAAACATTCGTATTTAATGAACTTAAAGCACAAATTGACTTAAGCTATGAATATTCATTATATCAATATAGAGACCGTGAGAAACGTGAAATTGACTTTATTATAGAAAATGAGCAAGGTGATATGGTTGGAGTTGAGGTTAAGGGCGGTTCTCGCATCGGCAAAGAAGATTTTAAGCATTTGAAATGGTTTAAGGAAAACCTAGCCAAAGATAAGAAATTCATAGGAATTGTATTATATTCCGGTGAAAATACTTTGCACTTTGGTGAAGATATGGTCGCTGTTCCAACCGCCTGCTTGTGGTGTAAATAATTAAATAGCAATTTTATTTGTTGCTGTAAGTATGAGCAGCTAAACTTAGAATGAGACGAAACATTTTAAGTTTAGTTTTTGCATATTTTCTAAACTTATCCAGATTTTGAGAGCTCTCAAAACCTTTGAAAATAGCCATTTTTCAGCGAAGTATCAAAACAGGATTGACACAAAAGAAAATACTGGCTTATAGTGTTCTCAATTCTGTAACACAAGACAAGATAAAAACCCTTGTTTTTAGAAAAAATACACAGGATATACAGTAGGTTAGAGAAAATATGGCAGCGGTTCTTACTGCCCCTGCCAAAATAAAAAAAGTTAGGCAAAAAGCTAAAATTAAATATCTAATCTCTTTGCGGTTTGTAAATTGTATGGTTTTGATTAATGTAGGATTGCAAAACCTTGGTTCCGGCCTCAACCTCAATATTGCCGCAAACGGTGATACCGCGTTTCTTAAATTCTTCAAACCAGTCGGGTTTAAATCCTTCATCAAAACCGGTAATGGCTTCGACTTGCTTTGACGGAACACCATAATAAATTTCTTTGATACCTGACCACATAATTGCACCTAGGCACATCATGCAAGGTTCGGCAGTGATGTACAGACTTAAATTATAAGGAGACAAGTCATAAGTATTTAACGACTTTTCCGCCATTTTAATAGTGTTGATTTCAGCATGATTGTTGCTGCAGCATTCATTGATTACACTATTGGCCTGTTTGGCAATCAACCGACCTTCTGCATCGTAAATTGCCGCTAAAAATGGACCTGAGCCATTGGCAATGTGAGCAGGTAATTCTTGTTGCAATTTTAATTATTAAAACAACATAATTCTAGAGCTTATTATTAATATTTGCAATTTTTTTTATAAATAGAGAGTATTTTGTTGACGGTTGTTTATTAGTAAAGTATGTTAATGTGGTAAGTACAAATAAGTTACGTATCGGAGGATAAATTATGAACGTAATCGGTGAAACGTTAGGGGTATTGGCGGGGATTTGTACGGCGGTGGCGTTTTTGCCTCAGGCACTGCAGACCATTAAAACACGTGATACTAAAGGGATGTCGTTAAGTACATATATCATTTATTGTATTGGTATATTTTTGTGGATTGTTTACGGTGGGTATTTAAAATCGTTACAGATGATGTTTTTTAACGGAGTTTCGTTGTTGTTTGCGTTGCCGATTTTGGGAATTATAATTCGAAATCAGTGTAAGTCTAAAAAATAATTAATCGGGCGAGCTTGTTTTTTGGGGTATTTTTTTTGCTAAAATAAGCTAGCAAGATGAACTGAATATATTTTTATTTTAGAGGCATAAGAAATGAAAAAGTTTTGGGCTGTTTTGTTGATATTGTTGAACTATTCGTTATCCGTCGGGGCGGAGACAATTTCTTATGATAAGGTCGATTTTGCGGAAATCGGCACGATGGTTGATGATGCGGCTTTTGATATTCGTTACTATTCGCCGAATAATTTTACCGGCAACAAAATCCAAGGTTATAAAGCTCCGCGTGCATATATGACTAAAAAAGCTTTGGCGGCTTTGGCAATAGCGGCTCAAGATTTGAGAAATCAAGGTTATCGAATTTTGGTGTGGGACTCTTATCGCCCGCAAAAGGCAGTTGATAATTTTGTAAAATGGATTAATGATCCTGTTGATATGGGAGATAAAAGTTTTTATCCCGATTTGCAAAAATCTGATTTGCTGACCGGTAATTATGTTATGGCAAAGTCCGGTCATAGCAGAGGAAGCACGATTGATTTAACCATAATTAAAAAAGACGGCGGTTTTGTTGATATGGGGGGAACATTTGATTTATTTAGCGAAGTGTCGCATCCGGATTATCAAAAATTGACCGACGAGCAAAAGAATAATCGTAAAATTTTGCATGATGCGATGGTAAAAGCCGGGTTTGTCGGCTTGGATTCCGAATGGTGGCATTTTACCTTAAAAGATGAGCCTTATAAAGATACTTATTTTGATTTTGATGTTGAATAATTGCCAAGCTGAAATGCGGTGTAGTGAAATCATTGATAGCTTAATATTAAAGATAAGTTTGTTAAAGTTTATGAGACTTGAAAGAATTGGAAATTTGATGGCGTAATTTGCGGTTAATAAGCTTAAAATATCGGTTGGATTCTAGTGAAAAAAATGTATTTTATAAATGAAGGGCAAGGTTTTATATTGCCGTAAACTTATGAAAGGGAAAAATATGTTAAACGCAATTTGTTACTGGTTGGTTGTTATCGGGGCTTTGAACTATGGTTTGATGGCTTTCGGTTATAATTTCTTGGAAAAATTGCCGGCAAATATCGGTCAAATCGTATCTTTGGCGGTTGCTGTGGCTGCAATTTTGGTAATTGTAGGAAATTTGAAAAAGTAATTTGAAAAAGTAAGTTTTATTTTTGAAAAGCTCGACTTAAAGTCGGGCTTTTTTCATTTTTAGTAAAATATTAAAGGTTTAACGTCTATATTATTACCTATTAATTGACAGCATAAATAATAAATGAGGGAATAATATGAATTTATTATCATCGGTTTATTATCAATATTTGAAAGAAAATTTATTAAAATTAAATCCGGATTTTGAGAATATTGATATTGAAAAACGGACTTTTCCAGATGGTGAACATTACTGGAGAATTGAAAACTCGCAAGATATCAGCGGTAAACCGGCAATTTATGTTTGCGGAACAATAAATGATGAAGCAATTTTAGAGGCTTATAATGTTGCTTGTACTTTGGTGCGTGAAAGTTGTTCATCTTTGCATTTGGTTATTCCCTATTTCGGTTATTCGACGATGGAACGTGCTGTTCAGTCGGGCGAGATTGTAACGGCTAAAAATATTGCGCAGTTGTTCAGCTCAATTCCGCCATCGGCAAACGGCAATTATATTTATATGATTGATTTACATTCAACTAATATGCAGTATTACTTCGGAGAAAATGTTCATCCCATACATTTGACAACTGAGCCGCTTATTTATAAAATAATTTCCGATATACGCTCAAAGGAAGGGGGAGTAGTATTGGCGTCGGCTGATACAGGTTGTGCTAAATGGATTGAAAAAATGAGTGATCACATGGGAGTTGAAGCAGCATTTATTGTTAAACAGCGTATTTCAGCTTCCGAAACGGTAGTTAAAGCACTAAAAGCCAATGTTAAAGGCAAAAATATCATTATTTTTGATGATATGATTCGCTCCGGCGGAACTATTATAAATGCGGCCAAAGCCTATAAGGCTATGGGGGCCAAAGATGTTTTTGTAATCTGCGTGCATGGTATTTTGATTCACGGAGCTGTTGAAAAACTGAAAGACAGCGGGGTGATAAAAAAATTATATTGCAGCAATACTCACCCGCATGCTCAAAATATTCATGATGATTTTGTTAAAGTGTGTGATGTATCTGACATAATACTAAAAGGGTTAAAGATTTAAGGCGGGTATAGGTTTTAAAGAGGATTTTTGAACTGTCGGCTGGGGTGAGCTTGCGGTTTTCGAGATGAAATTTTATTGTTTTTAACTTTGGGGTGCTAGGAAGTTGAGGTTGAAGTAACTTTTATTGTTCGATAATAGAAGTTTTTTCTGCTCCAGATAAGCGATTTTAGTATCAAGTAATCGATTGAATATTATTGTATTTTTTAATTTTTCTCGTTTATTTTATAGTGTTTTATAAAACAGATTGACACATAATTAATAACAATATATAAAGCAAGTATCTGTACAAAATGAAAGAATAAGTAGGAAAAATTATCCATGAAGCCTATATTGACAATAAAGGAACTTATCAAATCTGCAAAATTTTTTTGTGAAAAAGAAAGCAAAGAAAATCATGTTGATCTTATAGGAATCACTGATGGAAAAGCTGTTGGAACTTATGTCGAACATAAATTTCAACGCTTTCTTCAATCTAAATATACGGTTGAAATTGGTTGTAGTGCAAAAGGAATTGATTTACCTGGTATTGATATTCAAACAGATATAAAAGTTACGTCTATTACCCAACCTCAATCAAGTAGTCCTTTTAATAATGCGCGGCAAAAGATTTTTGGTCTGGGATATAATCTTCTTGTCTTTGTGTATGATAAACATGACACAAACAATTCTTGCACCTTACACTTCACTCATTGCACTTTTATAAATAAAAAAAGAACTGCTGATTATACAATTACTAAACGTTTACGTGAAATGGTTGAAGATGGGGCAAATAAAGAGGATATTGTCGGTTATTTGCAAGATAAAAATGTTCCTGGAGATGAAATTATATACAGTGACCTTGCAGATGAAATCCTAAGTAGTCTTCCAGAACAAGGGTATTTAACCATTAGTAATGCATTGCAATGGCGATTACAATATGCAAGGGTTATTGCTTTAGATAATAGTGTTCAAGGGGTCACTAACTATGAATGGTAAACGTGAATACGGAGACTACCAAACTCCAATTGATTTTGCAAAAAAAGTTTGCGTCTTTTTAAGAGATTATCATCACATTGAACCGTCAGCAGTTATTGAACCAACCTGCGGAATTGGAAGTTTTTTAAAAAGTAGTTTGTTATTTAATGCAGGTGAATATTATGGTATTGAAATTAATCCAGAATACTGTGAGATTTGTAAGAAAACGATTGATGATGATAGAGTGAGAATTATTAATTCGGATTTTTTTACTTTTTCATCAAAGAATTTAGTTAGAGATAAACGACAGATTCTTGTTATAGGTAATCCACCTTGGGTAACTAATAGTACGCTATCAAGTCTTAATTCTCAAAATTTACCTACAAAGGTAAATTTCAGAGGAGCAAAAGGAATTGATGCAATAACAGGGGCAAGTAATTTTGATATTTGTGAATATATGATATGGAAACTTATAAATGAGTACCGAAATGCTAATACCATTATATCTTTACTTTGTAAGACAGCTATAGCAAGAAACATCTTTAAGGAACTAAAAAGAAATTCTATAAATTTTTCATCATTTGATATCTTAGAATTTGATGCTATGCAAATTTTTGGTATAAATGCAAGTGCCTGTATATTATTATTGCAACTTTCGGAAAAAAATGTTTCACCTGATATATTTAATGTTTATGATTTTGAAACACCAGAAATTATTAAAGCACAATTTAAATATTTTAATGGTAAATTTTATAATACTTTAATAAGGAATGTTGAAAACTTTGAAGGCCGTTGTTGTTTTGAATGGCGACAAGGTGTAAAACATGATTGTTCAAATGTTATGGAATTAACCATGCAAAAGGGAATACTCAAAAATAAAAAAAATGAAATTATTCAAATCGAAGATGATATTATATTTCCTCTAATTAAAAGCAGTATGTTTAAAACTCCTATTATTGATACTTATTCAAAGTTTGTTATAGTAACACAGAAAAAAGTACATGAAGAAACAGAATCTCTTAAATATAAATTACCAAAAACATGGAAATATCTTAATGATAATATTGAATTGTTTAAAAGTAGAAAAAGCTCAATATATCGCAATGCACCTCCTTTTTCTATGTTCGGAATAGGTGATTATTCATATTCTAAATATAAAGTGGGGATTAGCGGTTTTTATAAGTTTCCATTATTTTCTGTTTTATATTCAAAGAATGGTAAACCAGTTATGACTGATGATACCAGTTATTTCATATGTTTCGATAATTATGATATGGCATACATCGCTATGCTATTACTTAATTCAGAAAAAGTTCAAGAATTTCTTTTAAGTATAGCATTTTTAGATGCAAAAAGACCATATACAAAGAAACTATTAGAACGTATTGATTTCGATAAAATAGTCGATTCTTTAACTATAGATGATCTAACTGAAACCGAGCAGAAATTGAAACTATCTCATTATGCTACAGCTCTAATGTATGATATATTTAAAGCGAATTTGCACAAGGGACAATTACAGTTAATATAGTATACGAATGTATTTCTTAATTAAAAAGTACTACTTTCATACCTATTTTGAACACCATAGAAAAATAGGTTCAAACTTCTTAACTCATTGATTGTGTTAGTTTTTTTTGATGAAATTAGTTCGAAGATTGTCTGGGGTATAGTATATTTTATATCAAACATTCGAACCGGCTTAAATGCTTGTATATAAAAGAAAAAATCGCCATTTCTGACGATTTTTGAACTGTGGCTGGGGTGGCAGGATTGGGTACTCCCGCAAGCGGGTCCTCCTCGCGTCGTAAGGTTCGCGCGGCTTAAAATTGCGCTCACCAACTACCCGCTCCGAACCAAGCAGGTTCTTTCCGCGACACCACGATCCAATAAAAAAAACCACCCGTGAAGGGTGGCTTTTTTATTGGCTGGGGTGGCAGGATGGGCTCGTTGCACTTCGCCGCTGCGTCGTCGCAAGTGCGGCGATACTTCCGTCTCGCCTGCTCCTCCTTGTCGAACCTACTTTCTCGTAGGTTCAAATCCGCCATTCAACCCAAATAAAAAAACCACCCGTGAAGGGTGGCTTTTTTATTGGCTGGGGTGGCAGGATTCGAACCTACGAATGTCGGCACCAAAAGCCGATGCCTTACCACTTGGCGACACCCCAATCCGCTTTTTCGCTTTTGGCAAAGCTATATGTAAAATAAAAATATTTTATTTGCAAGAACTTTTTTGTTATTTTTTACACATTTTAATGCAAAAATATAATTTAATTTCTCTTTTGCCAATCAGCAACCACTTGTTTTACTGCCTTGTAACAATTCTAAAAAAAATAAAGAAGTGCTTTAATGTTGCATCTTTCTTATAGTAAAGAGTCAAGAGGCTTTTATATTGCTCTTATTTTTTAGTCATTTTTTTAGCTAACAGGCTTAATCGTTCTGAAAGTTTCATGCGAGAGGAATTGACTTCTTTCTTTTTGTTATCTTCTTTTACTTTGAGAATATCCAGATCACGTTCGGTGGCCATGCGATTAAGAATAGTTTTGACTACATGGTCGAGCTCGCTGTCTTCACGATAGTCAGCCGGCAGAGCAAAATCTACACGATTATCGGTCAAAAGTTGAATAGCATTGTGGCGTTGGTTACTTTTGGGACGATAAACCGCAATTGAGGTGCCGCCGTTGTTTTTGACAATTTTCATGCAGGGAATATCGGTCATTCCGTCGCCGAAATAGATCATTTGTTTATAAGGTATCGGGCGAAGTTCGTCGGGCATATATTCATTGACGGCGCGATCTTCGGTTTTGCCAAGCCCTTTATTAATCTTGGCAATAAATTGGGTTTTACCGGAATAGTTAACCACGCGGGCCGGCCAGATCGGAGTGTCATCATCACCGTAAACATAAGAACAGCCGAATACATCTTTGAAATGTTTGCGGATGGAAGTTCCGGAAATAATTTCTTCAAAGCCCGAAGAGATAATATAATGTTCAATGTGAAGTCCGAGTTTTTTGCCATAGTCATTAATACGGTCAAACCATTCTTCAACACCGGCAAAATAAGTTATACTTTTAGCCGAATCACATAAAAACTGTTTGGTAAGTTTTAAGCCTTTTTCGCGAGCGGCATGTTGGACATAATACATCGTGCCGGTGATTTGATCAGCACAATGATCTCTTGACCATTGATTGGCCTTTGCCCAAAAAGTTTCCGGTTTTTCGCCCAAAGCAGGAATTAAAATATAATCCTGCATATAGGTAGTGCTTAAAGTTTCATCAAAATCATAAATTAAGGCAACTTTGTTGTTTTTCGGCATTTTGTATATCTCCGCTTGCATTTTCAGATTTTATATTATAAAACGAAATAAGTTAATTTTTAATTTATAAAAGAGGTTAATTATGGCTGCAACATCAATGGATCAATTGGTTTCCCTTTGCAAACGCAGAGGATTTATTTTTCAAAATGCCGATATTTACGGCGGATTGCAAGGTGTTTATGATTACGGTCCGTTGGGTGTGGAATTGAAAAACAACCTCAAGGCCGCATGGTGGCGGGCAATAGTTTATGAGCGCGACGATGTTGAAGGTTTAGACGCGGCAATTTTGACTAATCGGGCAGTGTTGCACTATTCGGGACATGAAGATACTTTTTCCGATCCGATGGTTGACTGCAAAAAGTGCAAAGGGCGTTTCAGAGCCGATCATATCAATGGTAAATGTCCTAATTGCGGATCAACCGATTTGACCGAGCCGCGACCGTTTAACTTGATGTTTAAAACTGCGATCGGTCCGGTTGATGACGGTTCGGTGTTTGGATATCTACGGCCAGAGACAGCGCAAGCGATTTTTACTCAATTCAAGAATGTGGTTGATTCAACCTCACGCAAATTGCCTTTCGGGATTGCGCAAATCGGTAAATCTTTTCGCAACGAAATTACTCCGCGCAATTTTATATTCAGAGTGAGAGAGTTTGAACAGGCAGAATTGGAATATTTTGTTATGCCGGGTGAAGATGAAGAATGGCACGAAAGGTGGAAAGAGGCACGTATTGCCTGGTGGGAAGCACAAGGCTTAAAGCGTGAAAATATGAATATTTATACTACGCCTAAGGAGGATTTGGCGCATTATGCCAAAGCTTGTTATGATATTGAATATCAATTTCCTCATGGTATGGAAGAACTGGAAGGAATTGCCAATCGCACCGATTATGATTTAGGAAATCATACCAAAGCACAAGATGAGTTGAATTTGACTTCGCATTGTCATGAAAATCATGAGTCAACGCAAAAACTTTGTATTTTGACCGATGATAACAAATGGGTAGTGCCTTTTGTGATTGAGCCGTCAATGGGAGTTGACAGAGGGGTTTTGGCGGTGATGACCGAGGCTTATACCGAGGAAGATTTGGGCGGCGGTAACTCGCGAATTGTTTTGAAGTTGAAGAAACATTTGGCGCCGATTAAGATTGCGATTATTCCTTTGAAAAAGAATAATGAACAGATTATGAGCAAATGTCACGAGCTGAAAAAAGAACTGATGAAGTTGGGTATCGGCAGAGTAGCTTTGGAAAATACCGGCAATATCGGTAAAGCCTATCGTCGTCATGATGAAATCGGCACGCCGCTTTGTTTGACGGTGGATTTTGAGACAATTGAACAACAGCCGGAAACCGTGACTTTGCGTGACAGAGATACGATGGAGCAAATCAGGATTAAGACGGCGGAATTGAAAACTTATTTGCGTGATTATTTTATGGAATAAGGAATGCGCTATAAGCTGACGATAGAATATGACGGAACGGATATTTTAGGTTGGCAACGTCAACTGGATGGGCCGTCGGTTCAAGAATATTTGGAAACGGTGTTAGAAAAATTGTCGGGGCAACATAGCGAAATTGCTGCGGCAGGGCGGACTGATGCGGGAGTTCATGCGTTAGGACAGGTGGCGCATATGGACTTTGATACGGCTATGGAAAATTGGAAAGTTCGCGAGGCTTTTAATGCAAATCTGCGCGAATTGGGAGCAAAAGTTGCAATTGTCAGCGTTGAGCCGGTGAGCGATGATTTTCATGCACGGTTTTCGGCTAAAGGAAGAGGATATATTTATCGAATTTTTAACCGGCGGGCGGCTTCGGTTTTGTTGGAGAACCGGGTGTGGTGGGTTCCGGTAGAATTAGATGTTGAGAAAATGCGGCAAGGGGCACAATATTTGTTGGGTAATCATGACTTTACTTCATTTAGGGCGGCGGCTTGTCAGGCTAAATCTCCGATTAAAACTTTGGATAAGCTGGATATTGAAAAAATAGGTGATGAGATAGTTTTTACCGTGGAAGCTAGGTCTTTTTTGCATCATCAGGTGCGTAATATGGTTGGAACCTTGAAAATGGTGGGGGATGGCCATCTTAAGCCGGAAGATGTTAAAACTATTTTAGAAGCAAAAGATCGTTCGGCAGCAGGGGTTAATGCACCGGCTTGCGGATTGTATTTAGCCAAAGTGATGTATTAATTTAATCTTGACAAAATGATTTTTATGATTTAGGACTGATTCGCTTTTGATTTTTTATATATTATTAAAAGAGTTCTTTGAAATTCGGAGCTCTGCTATCTATGGAAGATTTTATTAAAGCAGAGCGACTTGAATTTGTTTTCAAGTTTTTATTTAATTTTTCCGCCATGAACGGCGGAGCGTGCGACTTTGGCGAAGCATGCATCAGAAAAAATGGTTTCTGTTATTGGCAGAAAGGTGAGGCGTCTATTATGTAGCGGGGTAATTCTCGAGTAAGTCCCCCCTCACGCTTTCAGATAACCGAGCCATTTTTTTTATTTTAAATCATTTTAGTTATTTATATTAGGAGAATAAATGGTTTGGGGATTGATTTTATCTCCTATGACATTAATATCTTGCACGGGATAGGATTGAATATCATAAATTTCTCCACCGGCTTCCATTAAAGTATCTTTAAATTGTTTTCCCAATTCCAATGATTGTTGAGGCAATGAGGTATTAACATTTGGTTGTTCAACAGAAGGAGATGATGTGTTGGTATAGGTATTGTTTGATGAATCAGCTGCATTATAAGCTTGAGGCGCAACATAAGGACCGACTATCGGATTACCTAAGGGGTTAGGGGCGTCGGCCGGTTGTTCGACGATTGAAATATTTTTTTTGCCATCAGGGGTATTGGCGACAGCCTCGATGATGGTCGGTGATTGAGCTTGAGCGGTAAAAGTTGTTAATATTATTGCAATAGTTAATTTCCACCACATTTGTTTAACCTTTCACTTTTTTTATTGATATAATTACAAGAATAAAAAAGACAACTTTTTAATATAAAAAGTAGTGATTTTTTAATAATTTTGTGATATAATATGAGTTGTATTTGTAATAAGGAGAAAGGTTATGAATATTATCGATTCACTCAGTTCTTATGTTGCTTCAATGCAACAATTACAAATGAGCATTATCAAGCAAAATCAAGATGTGCAACAGCAAATGGCAGAAATATTGCTTGATGCATCACGTTCGGTTCCGGTGGAATCGGATAAGGGTGTTAATGTGGATATAACCGCTTAGAAGCTGATTAAAATCATAAAAGAAAAAGTTAAAAGAAAAGTCAACGTAAATTTTACGGTGTTGCCGAGTGCGCGCATGAAAGTGGCTAAATGGTTAACTTCTTCGCCGCCTTCTTTGTAAATTTTGGCAAAACTGAAAGTATATGCCAGAGCTAAGGCAAATATGGCAATATAGGGATAAGAGGTTTGCAAAATTGCATAAATATCTTTACTTTCCCAGGCAAAACTGACAGCAATTGCCGAAACTATACCGCCCAACACCATCGGATGAAAAATCAATCCTGACGTAAAAAGCGCTAAAATTCCTTTGAACATTTTAGATTTAGCCGATTGAAAGTTTACGTGTTAAATAACGGGAATTATTTTGCTGCTGCAAAGGCCACTCACTGCGGCTTGATACTCTGGACACGTTTAAATTAGGCAAATTTCTTGCTGCCTGAGCAAACAAGGCCAAAGTTCCTCTTGCCTTGATGCGGAGATCCTGCTCTCTACTCCAATCGAAAACCTGCTTTTGCATAGCTACACGCATATCTATCTCCTCTGTTTTAGAATAACTTGATATAAGCTATAGCCTACAGCAAAAAGGTAAATAAATTTTTAATTTGCGAAAAATTTTATATTGTTTTGGATAAATTTTCTATTTTGTTCCATAGTTGAATGCCAAAATCCTGCACTTGTTGTTCATTGTCGCCACATACCCAAACCCTTATTTTAGGCTCGGTTCCTGAGGGGTGGATAACTACACGACCGTGTTCGGAAATTTTTTGGCTTAAATCTTCGGTTAATTTAATTAACTCGGGGTGAGAAGTGATTTGTTTAACCATCTCGCGAGTCGATAAAGAATAATTTTTATAGAACAGAAAATCATCATCAAATAACGGGAAAATTTGGTCAGGCTTTTTGCCCTCGCGGACCATACCTTTTAATAAACGGATAGATGTCATCATGGCATCACCGGATTTGGCATAGTCAAGCAAGACAATATGACCGGATTCTTCTCCGCCGATCATGCCGCCGTTTTCTTTTAAGGCTTTGATAACATAGCGTTCACCGACGCCGGTGGAACAGTATTGCAATTTTAGCTTTTGGGTAATGAAACGTTCCAAAGCAGTATTGGAAAGTTTGGTTGAAGCAAAAGCTCGGCCATGATTTTCGCCGGATTTTTCAGCATCCATAGCTAAAAAAGCCATAAGATGTTCGCTTTTTATCAGACGGCCTTGGCAATCACAAATTTTGATTCTGTCGCCATCCCCATCTACGGCAATACCGATATCAGCTCCGGAAGTTTTGACAGTTTCCAACATAGACTCTACATGTTGAGAGCCGCAATCGCGGTTAATGTTACAGCCGTCGGGAGTTGTGCCGAGAGAAATCACCTCTGCACCGAGTTTGGTTAAAACATCAGGTAAAATTTGGTAAAAACAACCATTGGCACAATCAACAACAATTTTCCAATTTTTGAAAACCGGCTGATTGTTACACATATCCAAAGCAATTTGTTGATATTTTGCGGCTATGGTATTGTCTTGAGAAACTTTGCCGAGTTTGTTTTTGGAAAAGGTAAAATTGTTTTGTTCAATCAAGGTTTCGATTTGGGCAGTTACTTCATCAGAAAATTTGTCACCGTCACGGTTAATCAATTTGATACCGTTGTCTTGATAAGGATTGTGCGAAGCGGTAATCATCACGGCCATATCAACATCAAGCTTATCAGCAAAAGTGGTGACTGCCGGGGTGGGGATAATACCCAAAGTCAGGACGTCAATACCTTGAGAAGTGAAACCGGCAATCATGGCAGCTTCCAACATATCACCGGAAATGCGAGTGTCTTTAGCAATAGCGACTTTGTGACGGGTGGTGCAAATGGCGGTGCTTAAGGCACAAGCCAACTTAAAAGCAAAGTCGGCAGTCATAGGGAATTCGTTAGCAACACCGCGAACACCGTCAGTTCCAAACCATTTATTTTTGCTCATGACCAATCTCCTTGAATAAATAAAACATGGTTAAAGTTTATTCTTTTTGAGGCAAAATAAAAGTAAAATATAGTTTTTTTACGCAAGGAGAATAAAAAAATTCGGCGGCTAAGATGACAGCCGCCGAATTTAGGAAATTATGATTATTTCTTTTCGTCAGGATCACGCAAGACGTAGCCGCGACCCCAAACAGTTTCAATATAGTTCTTGCCACCGGAGGCGTGTTCCAATTTTTTGCGTAATTTGCAAATAAACACGTCGATAATTTTCAATTCCGGTTCGTCAATGCCGTTGTAAAGATGATTAAGAAACTGATCCTTGTTTAGGGTTGAACCTTTGCGTAGAGATAACAATTCCATAATACCATATTCTTTGCCGGTCAGGTGCAAGGTTTTGCCTTTTACGGTAACGGTTTTGGTGCCTAAGTTAACGACTACATCACCGGTAACAATAACCGATTCCGAATGACCTTTGTCGCGACGGACAATAGCATAAATACGTGCTAACAACTCGTTTTTATCAAAAGGTTTGGTGAGATAGTCATCAGCGCCATAGCCTAAACCTTTAACCTTGTTGTCAGGTTGAGAAAGACCTGATAAAATCAATACCGGAGTTTTAACCTTGGAGCTGCGCAGGTTGCGCAATACTTCATATCCGTTAATATCAGGAAGCATCAAATCAAGAATAATAATGTCGTATTCATAAAGTTTGCCGATCTCCAATCCGTCCTCGCCCAAATCGGTGGTATCAACGGCCATACCCTCTTTTTTGAGCATGGTTTCAATACTTTGAGAAACAGCAAAGTCATCTTCAACCAATAAAACTCGCATTTGTTTAACTCCTTAACAATTTAAATTTAACTACTTATGGTTTAAGTATATAGGTAAAATTTTATTTTTTGAAATTTGTTAATAATTATTAACAGTTTTTTGAAGATGTTAATAACCGTTAGATTTATTGGCAAAAGTATAAATTCATGGTACAGTTAAGAAACAGATTGGTAGTTCATAAGGGGAAATGAAATTTGACCGATTTAGTAAACAGCATAATCAGCTCAATTGAACGTTTGGACAGCACCTTTTATTACGGTAAGGTTTGCGGTGTGCAAGGGTTGTTTGTGGAAATTTCCGGCGGAAGCGGCGGTATTTCGGTGGGTGATAATTGCAATATCGTTAATAATCGCGGTGAAAAAGTTCCTTGTGAGATTGTAAGTTTTAAAGATGGTAAAGTTTTAGCTATGCCGTATGGCACTATGGAAGGCATAGGGATTAATTGTGATGTGGAATTTACGCAAAGTTCAGCGGTAATTTATCCGCATGAAAGTTGGTTGGGACGGATTATAAATGCTTTCGGGGAGGCAATTGACGGTAAAGGCCCCTTGATAAAGGGAAATAAGCCTTATTTTATCCGAACATCACCACCACCGGCACCTTTTCGTGACAGAGTTAAGGGAAAGGTTGATTTAGGAGTTAAAGCGGTTAATGCCTTTTTGACAATTTGTAAAGGGCAACGTATGGGTATTTTTGCCGGTTCGGGTGTGGGAAAATCAACGCTGATGTCTATGATGGCAAGACAATCCGATGCTGATGTTTCGGTAATCGGTTTGATTGGTGAGCGGGGCAGAGAGGCTAAGGAATTTATCGAAGATGTATTGGGTGAAGAGGGAATGAAAAAATCGGTGTTGGTATTGGCAACTTCCGATGAAAGTCCTCTGTTGCGCAGACAGGCTGCTTATGTGACAATGGCGGTATCAGAATATTTTCGCGATGAAAATAAAAATGTTCTTTGCATGATGGATTCGATTACTCGTTTTGCCATGGCGCAGCGAGAAATTTCGTTGTCGGTAGGAGAGCCTCCGGCATCTAAAGGATATACTCCGAGTGTGTTTGCCGAGTTGCCGAAGTTGTTAGAAAGGGCAGGTCCGGGGGCAGGAACCGGAACAATTACCGGTTTGTTTACCGTTTTGGTGGACGGTGATGATCATAACGAGCCGATTGCTGATGCGGTCAGGTCAATTTTGGACGGACATATCGTGTTGGACAGAGCTATCGCCGAGCGCAACCGCTATCCGGCAATTAATATTTTGCGCTCAATTTCGCGTACCATGCCGGATTGCGATACTAAGGAAGAATATGCAATTGTGGCTAAAGCACGCAAATATATTGCATCTTATGAAGATATGGCGGAATTGATAAGACTGGGAGCTTATAAAAAAGGCTCGAATCGCGAAGTTGATGAAGCGATATTCTATTATCCGATGATTGAGGAATTTTTGGCTCAAGGCAAACAAGAACGTTTTTCTTTACAACAATGCTATGAGATGCTGGGTAATATTCTCAATACTCCATATAATCCTGAAAGTTAGTTATTAGATGGCAAAATCACTGAAAGTTTTGCAACGAATAAAAAAAATGGAACTTGATGAGTTGCGTCGTGTTTTATCGGATAAAGTAACACGGCAAGATGAAATCAAGCAGAAATTGCATGAATTGAATGAACAGTATGAAAAAGAAAAAGAGTTTGCGGCACAAAATCCGTTGATTTGTGACTTTGGCAAATATACTGAAAATTATCTGAAGAAGAAAAAGGCATTAGAACAAGTTATCGCCGTGTTAGAAGAAGAAATTGAGCAACTGCGTAATGAAATGTCAGATATTTTTAAGGAAGAAAAAACGTATAGCATAATTGATGAGGCGAGAGAAGCACAAAAACAGAAAGAATTTAATGCTAATGAACAGAAGCTGCTTGATGAAGTCGGAACCAATGCTTATATCAAAAAGCATGGTGCAAAATAATAAATTTTAGGAGAAATAAAATGTTTATGATGAAGGTGCTGTCCAAACCAATGACGGCGTGGGAGCCTTATATTTCAGCCGAAACAATGGATTTTCATTATAACAAGCATTACAAAGCTTATTGCGATAAACTCAACGAGGTTGTTAAAGGGACAATTTATGAAAATATGGCATTAGAGCAAGCGGTAAAAGAGAGCTTTAAGAATTTGCCGAGAGATGAGATAGTTTATAATAATGCCGCGCAGATGTGGAATCATCAGTTTTTTTGGCAGAGTTTGAGTTTGAACGAATCGGAGAAAAAGGAGTATAAAAAAGAGATTTGTGATAATTTCGGTAATTGGGAAGAATTTAAGGGGCAGTTTAAGCAAGCAGCTTTAGCGCAGTTTGGCAGCGGTTGGTGTTGGGCAGTGCGAAAAAATAAAAAAATAGAAATTGTTAAAACCTCTAATGCTGACGGACCGTTGACATTGGAAAATGTTAAGCCGTTGTTTTGTATAGATGTATGGGAGCATGCTTATTACTTGGATTACCAAAATCGCCGAGGAGATTTTATTGAGGCATTTTTAAATCTTTTGTAATTTTATAGTTGACATTTTTTGTCTAAATGATATAATTTGACTAAAAGTTAAACTAAATGGACAAAAGAAATGCAAAACTATCAAACTGAAGGTAATTATATTGTTGCGGAAAGCGAAGAAGGCGAGCTTTATGTTTATATAAGTGCAAAAAGCGATAAGCCGAGTCATCCTTATGTTATTTATGATGGTAAGGATCATGCCGTTTTGGCGCGTAATGAGGAACAGGCGGTGGTTTTGGATTATATTAATCCCGATGTTCGGGATAAATTGCGTAAAGCATCGGTTGTGGTAATTGTTGAAACTTTGTTAGATAATATCAAAGATGCATATATTGCGGATATGAATATTGTCGGCCAAATGCCGGATGATTTGAGTAAATTAGGCCTGAAGACTTGGGAAGAGTTGTCTTTGAAAAAATAAAATCAAATAAATTTGATTAAATAAAAGTGATAAATTATCCTTGTAATTGTAGCGAGGGATTAAGAAGATAAAATTAAAAAAGGACGAAAAATCGTCCTTTTTTAGGTTGGTATTTAAATATGGGTTAAATATAAAAAATATTGAAAATAACCAATTTATTCCTCAACTTTTACCCTTTTTCCATTTTTTATGGTCATCAAAATTGCCGGAGAATTAAAAATTCCTTCTTCTTCTTGTTCTAATTTTCCAACAACACCGTTATAGTGTTTGATTTTAGCTAATTCATCGGCGGCTTGGGTTTTGTTTTCGGCCTTTTCAAAAGCTTCGACGGTTAACATAATCATGTCATACATTGTTCCGACACCATAATTGGATATTTCTCCAAATCGTTGTTGATGCCTTTTTAGAAATTCATCATCGGCAACAGCAGCATCAGTGTAGTAAGCTCCTTCGGCAATAGAGGTATCTGATAAGGCGGCAAAAGTTTCAATGCTGGTAATCAACGCAGTTTCTCCGGCTTCTCTGTATTGTTTAAAGAACGGAATAAAGCTGGAGCCGTAAATTAGTGCCAGATATGCGTCAGGTTTTTCTTGAGCTGATTTTACAAACAGAGTTCTGAAATCTCTTTCTTCGGCAGCAATAAGATGACGTGAAACTTTAATTTCTCCATCATCTTTTACGAGATCCATAAAAGCAGTTTCTTGCGGTAATGCTCCGGCATTGTTAGGTACAAAACTGACTATCTTTCGGATATTGTGTTTTTTATAAAATTCCAACATGCGTTTGGCTGTATTTTTAGGAGTTGTCCAATCCAAGAAATTATATTTTCCACGGGCAATTTCTGCATCGGAAGAAAGACTTATGTGAAGGATTTTATCGGCTTGAGCATGAGGAGCAATAATTTTGCCGGTTTGTGAAAATGTGCTTAAAATTGCATCAACTTTATCCAATGATTTTAATTTAGGATAAATCATAGCCGTTTTACGGGCTTCATAAGTATCATCTTCCACTATGAATTCGTAATTGTTTTTAAGATTACGTTTTGCCAAGTCTTCTTCGGCTAAAATGACAGCACTTTTAATTCCTTCACCAACCATAGCCATATTGCCGGTTAAAGGAGCAACAACACCAATCTTTACTATCGGTTTGTTTTGGGCTTGATTCGTATCTTTTTTATTGCAAGCGATAACTGCAATAAGCATGCATAGGCAAGATAATATTTTTTTCATCGGTTGGCTCCTTAAAATATTTTTATTATCCGCCAGTGTAAGCTATTTTATTACGTTTTTCATCAAAATAATTTGATAATGGGTATAAAATTTTCGATCGGAGTTAAAATATAAGGAAAGGAGATTTTGTTTTTGATATTGATGCTAAGTTAAAATAAAATTTATATAATTCAATAAAGGAGATAATTAATGAATCTGATTTTTTTAACGATAGTCTGTTATCTTGTGATTTTGTTTGCTATTGTATTTTGTTGTTGTAGAAATCAAAATATTGAAAGCTATTTTGTTAATAAATGTTCTACTGATGTTACTAACGGTTTGGTTAGGTTTGCAGGCTATGGCGGTTACGATATTGTTATCACAGATACTTGGTATTCCGTTAAAAATAAGAGTATAACAAAGGCTCGTTTGATAACTTTGGCATTTGGTTCTTTCGGGGTATTAATAACGTTAGTTTTCCCGCAAATGCTTGATTTGGGTGTGTTTTAATATTGCTTTGGCAATTTTACCGGTTATGGCGATAATATTAGGAATAACAACTGAAAAATTTAATTCTAATGCGAGTTTTTATTCTATTTTGATATCAATTGTTGCTTTACTCGTCTTATATCCGTTTTTGAAGGCAAACACATTCTTGATTACGACTCCTTTGAGTGTTATTTTAACTCTGATTTTGTTTTGGGGGCAGAAGAAAAGAGTTATTTGATTGCTTTCTTTTTCATCAGATAGAGTAAGATGAAGATGCCGGGAAGGGACATGGACGCGGTTATGCTGAAGAATCCGGTCCATGATACGGCTTTGGCGACGGCTCCCGAGGAGGCGGCAAAAATGTCGCGGGCAACTCCCATAAACGATGATAACAAGGCATACTGGGTGGCAGTGTATTGACGATTGCACAGTGAAGATAAATAAGCGACAAAGGCAGAAGTTCCCATACCGCCGGAGATGTTTTCGACGAAGATGGTAATAGTGAGGACAGAGGTGTCATTGCCGGCATAAACTTGCCAAAGATAAAGCAGGTTTGAGGCTCCGTGCAACAGACCGCAAAACAGCAAAGATTTAGCAAGACCTAAGCGATTTACCACAATTCCGCCGATGAACGAGCCGATGATAGTGGCAATTACACCATAAATTTTAATAATATAGGCAATTTGAATTTTGGTAAAACCGATATCATCAAAAAACGGGTAGGCCATAGGAGCTATGTAGGCATCACTCATGCGATAGAAGAAAATAAACAGCAAAATCCATAACCATTTATCACGTTGCATAAAATCAACAAAAGGATTGATGACGGCATTGTGAATAATTTCGTGCCAATTATGAGGAGATGCGGTTCTTGTATCGGCCGGTTCGGAAGAAAGCAGAATCGTTATCATACCCAATAAAATGCTGGCGGCCATTACTTGATAGACAATACTCCAATTCCAATAATCGGCCATAATTAAAGCTCCGGCCCCGGCAAATAATATACCGATGCGGTAACCAAAAACAAATACGGCAACTCCGGCGGCTTGTTCATTGGCGGCGAATCGTTCAATGCGATAAGCATCGAGAACAATATCTTGTGAGGCTGAAAAAAGTGCAGCCAAAAATACGAAAAATACAAACAGAGAAGTTGAGGTTGCCGGATTGGTGAAAGACATTGCCAAAAGTGAACCCATTAAAAGCAGTTGGATAAAGACAGCCCAACCGCGGCGGCGTCCCAACTTAGAAAATAACGGTAAATTCAATTGGTCAATCAGCGGAGAAAATAACCATTTGAAACTATAGGGAGATTTGACGAGAGCAAACATACCGATAGCCGCTAAAGATATGCCGGCATCTTTGAGCCATAATGACAAAGTAGAAGACACCAACAAGAAAGGCAAACCGGATACAAAACCCAAGAGCAACATTACCATCATGCGGCGGTCAAGGTAAATTTTTAATGATTTTATCCAGGCAAAAACAGTTTTCACAGTAAATTCTCCCATTAAAATAATGGCATATTATAGAGCGATAATAGATAACAATTGATTAAAAAAATAAAAAATTATTCGCGGTGGTAGGGGTGGCCGGAAAGAATCGTTTGAATACGGTATATTTGCTCGCTTAATACGGCACGCATTAACATGTGCGGTAGGGTTAATTTGCCAAAAGATAAAATTAAATCGGCACGGTCGCGAGTTGATTGTAAATGACCGTCAGCACCGCCGATTAAGAAGCAGATTTCCGATGTTCCTCCTAATTGCCAATTTGCAATAATTTGAGCAAGTTCGGTTGATTTGAGATTAACGCCTCGTTCATCGAGGACCACAACTTTTGCTCCTGAGGGGATGGATGAAGTGAGAAATTCGGCTTCAGATGTTGGGTCGGAATTGTCTTTTTCTTTAACCGAAAGCTGCCACTGAGAACGCTTGGTATATTCTTCGATGATTTGCGCTTCGGGGGAGTTTTTTTTGCATTTACCGATGGCGATGATAGTTGCTTTCATATCAATATACTACCTGTTGAAAAACGTTTTGCAGAAAAAATAGAGAAATATAGCAAATTACGGCAGAGGTTATCGGGGTAATGATAAAGCTGATGATGATTTTGCCGATAATATTCCAGTTGAGGTCGCGTCCGCCTTTTGCTAAGCCTAATCCTATAACAGATCCGATGATAGCTTGGGTGGCAGATACCGGCACTAATGGCAATGTCGGCAAGTGCCAAGATATTAACAAATCACGCAATTCAACGGAAGAAAATATATAAAGGACTATACCATGAGCCAATACTACTACCCAGGCCATTAAAGGGGATAGTTTCATAATGGTATTACCGATGGTTTTGATAACTTTATGGGAATAAGTGCTGATGCCGATTGATATGGCTATGCTGCCAAGCAGAAACAAAACTTGTTCCTGACTGAGAACTATACCGAGAGGAAGTTTGAGTGCCGGCAAAGGTGATGATTTTACGAATACACCCATGACATTGGCGATATTGTTTGCGCCAAGAGCATACATGCCAAAAGCTCCGGCTAATATTAAAGCTATACGGGTAAGATTGTCTTTGCGTAAAATATGCAATTTCCAATGGGTAAAAATTAATTTGAGTAAAGCGTAGAGTATAACGGCAAAAATTCCACCAAAAATAGGACCTAAAAACCAAGCTGTAATAATTTCGGAAAGTATGGTTAAGTCAGTTGATCTGCCGGCAAAAAAATTCCAGCCGATAATTGCACCTACTATGGCTTGTGACGTAGATACGGGAATCGAAATTCTAACCATCCAAGCGGTTGTTAAGGCTGCTGAAAGTGCTACCATAAAAGCACCGGCGAGAGATGTAATGTCGCCCAAGGTATCCAAAGTTTGCGTGGCACCTGATCCTTCAATTACCGCTCCTAAAATAACGCAGACAGAAGATATGATTGCGGCGGTGCGAAATTTTATCATTTTGGTAGCAACAGCAGTGCCAAAATTAGAGGCTTCACTGGCTCCAAGCGACCATCCCAAAAACAGACCTGAACTCAGATATAGCAGAAAAGTCAATTCCATTTAGATATCTCGCTTGATGGTAAATATAAGTAATTGATCGATAAAGTCTTCAGCTTGATCGGCAATATTGGCAATACCATCGATGAATTGGCGTAATTGAATTTTTTCGGCCAAAGAGCGATCGGAAGCAAAGATGTTTTCAATCATGTTACGAGAACATAAATCAGATTCGTGCTCAACAAAATAAACTTTTTGTGAATAATCACGAACAGTGCTGATGTCACGGAAAAAGGCGCGTGAAGCTTTACACATGTTTTCAGCCGCGTCAGCACTCAAGCGAACCAAATCATTAAAAGACATTTGGTATTCTTCGGGAATAATCGGTTGTTCGGCATAAAACATATAAGTTACTTCATCGATTTTGTTGATGACTTTATCAAAATTTTCAATTAGTTCCAAAACGTCGGCACGTAAATCGGGAATAAGGTTGTAGCTGTATAAATTATTTTCGATATTGCGACGTAACTCGTCAGCATTGTGTTCTATTTGTTTGATTTGCTTGGAGTGTTTTTGAAAGTCATTACTACGCCCTTCAGAAGTGTAGATCTTGATTGCTTGAGTGAAAGTCATTGAAGCATCAATCAGTTTATCGTGGAATCGGTCAATATCGGTTTCAAGAGCTTTAGCTTTGGAAAATAAGGATAAATGAAGGTGAAACATAGGGCAATCCGTTGTTAAAATTAAAATATTGGTTATATTATGGAGCAGATTTTTTATATTATCAATAAGATTTATTTTTAACTTGTAAATAATATTTTGATTGCTAATATATAGTGCGTTATAAAAAATATTACTTAACCTAGGGGATGTAAATTATGAAAAACAGTTCTACTTATATTTCGATAGTTGCATTGCTTGCAGCTGTTGCTTCGTTAGTTATCAGTCTTAACAATAAAAACGGCGGTGATGTTGCATCTGCTTTGAAAGCCAATCCGGAAATGGTAATCGAGGCAATGCAGGATTACGAAGTTCAACAGAGAGAAAATGCTATGAAATTAGTTGAAGAAAATTTAGCTAAGAATGCTGACAGTCTTTATAACAGATCCGGTGACGGCATTATCGGTAATCCGAACGGAAGCAAAGTATTGGTTGAATTCTTTGATTTCTCTTGCGGTTATTGCCATCGTGTTCATCCGGCAATCAAAGAAATCGTTGCCAACAATCCTGATGTAAAGGTTGTAGCAAAGCCGATGACTTTCTTGGCTCCGGTTTCAAAATATGCAGCTAAAGTTGCTTTGGCAGCCGGTGAACAAGGTAAATTTGCCGAAGTTTATAATGCTTTGTTTGAGGCTGAAGGTCGTTTGAGCGAATCCAAAGTTGATGAGTTGGCTACAAACTTGGGTTTGGATATGGAAAAATTGAGAGCTGATATGAATTCATCTAAAGTTGAGAAAACTTTGGCTGATGCTTCAGAATTAGCAGCTAAAATCAATGTAACCGGTGTTCCGACCATGGTATTCAACAATAAAATTATACAAACTTTAGATGCTTCGGTTATTCAAGAAGCTATTGATGCTGCAAAATAAAATCTGAACGGATTTTAATATAAAAAAACTGCGCCGAATCGTTACGGGGCAGTTTTTTTATGGGATAACCGTAACAATACTTGAGTTTTGTGAATTAAAAAGTTATATATAGAGAAAACGTTTTGATAGGATGAAATTAGATGGGAAAAAACTTTTTTATTTGGTTGGGCGTATTTTTAGCTATTTCTTTGGCAGCCAGTTTGTTCGGAGGAGATGTTTCCAAGGCAGGGGCTGAAAGATTAGCTTTTTCGGAGTTTATGGATAAGGTAGAACATAAGCAGGTTGCAGAAGTAGTGATATCCGGTGCCAGTGTGAGCGGGGTTGCTACCGATGGGGCAAAGTTTTATACTTATGCGCCTTATGATCCGGGAATGGTTGAAAATTTACGCAGTCATAATGTTAAAGTTACGGCAGTTCCGGAAGATAATACCAGCAATAATTTATGGGGAATCTTTGTGTCATGGTTTCCGATGCTGTTATTGGTCGGGGTTTGGGTGTTTTTTATGCGTCAGGCCAGTGTCGGTAATAATAAGGCGATGAGTTTCGGTAAATCGCGGGCCAGATTGATTGAAAATACCAAAAAAGTTACGTTTGCTGATGTTGCCGGTGCTGATGAAGCAAAGCAGGAATTGGAAGAAATTATTGACTTTTTGAAAGATCCGGCAAAATTTCAACGTTTAGGCGGAAAGATACCGAGAGGTGTATTGATGGTCGGACCTCCGGGAACCGGAAAAACTTTGTTAGCTCGTGCAGTTGCCGGTGAAGCTGATGTGCCGTTTTTCTCAATTTCCGGTTCGGATTTTGTGGAAATGTTTGTCGGTGTGGGTGCCAGCCGGGTGCGTGATATGTTTGCACAAGCCAAGAAAAATTCACCTTGTTTGTTATTTATTGACGAGATTGATGCGGTGGGGCGTCATCGCGGTGCCGGTTTGGGCGGCGGTAATGATGAACGTGAACAGACCTTAAACCAATTATTGGTTGAGATGGACGGCTTTGAAGATAAGGAAAATGTTATTGTGATAGCCGCGACTAACCGACCGGATGTTTTGGATCCGGCATTGTTGCGTCCGGGGAGGTTTGATCGTCAAGTTACCGTTACCAATCCCGATAAAAAAGGACGTGAGGAAATTCTTAAGGTTCATGTTAAGAAAGTTCCTTTGGCGAAAGATGTTAATTTATCGGTAATTGCTCGCGGAACTCCGGGATTTTCCGGTGCTGATTTGGCTAATTTGGTGAATGAAGCGGCATTATTGGCGGCTCGTAAAAATAAAACCAAAGTTACTTCAAAGGATTTTGATGAGGCAAAAGATAAGGTGCTGATGGGTGCAGAACGCAAGTCGATGGCAATGGATGAGGCAGAGAAAAAACTGACTGCTTATCACGAGGCCGGACATGCTATATGTTCACTGTTTGTGGAAGAAACCGATCCTATTCATAAGGCAACCATTATTCCGAGAGGCAGAGCTTTGGGAATGGTGCAACAGTTGCCGGAAAAGGATCAGTATTCTTATTCAAAAACTAAAATGTTGTCTCGTTTGATTATCATGATGGGCGGGCGAGTTGCCGAAGAGATGAAATTCGGTGAGCGCAAGATTACTTCCGGAGCATCATCAGATATTGCCGCAGCGACAAATTTAGCACGCTCGATGGTTACCGAATGGGGAATGAGCGACAAATTAGGTCCGGTGTTGTATGCGGAAAATACCGGTGAGGTTTTCTTAGGCAAATCGGTTACCCAAAGCCGCAATATGAGCGAAGAAACCGCTAAGTTGGTTGATGCCGAGATTAAACGTTTGGTTACCGAGGCTTATGACGGAGCAAAGAATTTGTTGCGTGAACATCAGCAAGACTGGGAAAAATTGGCTGAAGCATTGATAGAATATGAGACTTTGAGCGGAGAAGAAATCAAAGATTTGTTGGACGGCAAAGATATATCAGTGCAAAAAGAAGCACCGGTTCCGGAAGAGAAACGCACCCATGCTTCAATACCGGAGTTGTAATGAAGTTTTATTGGTCGGGAGTATAGGATTGGCTCATAAATTCGCCGCTGCGTCACATCTGCCTAACGGCACCGGCGTTCTTCCGCCCGCCTGATGTTCCTTGTCAAACCTACTTTTTCGTAGGTTCGAACCCTTATATCCCAAAGCCAACAAAAAAAGACACCGCAAGGGTGCCTTTCTTTATTGGTCGGGAGTATAGGATTGGCTCATAAATTCGCCGCTGCGTCACATCTGCCTAACGGCACCGGCGTTCTTCCGCCCGCCTGATGTTCCTTGTCAAACCTACTTTTTCGTAGGTTCGAATGAATCTCATATTTCGACCAATAAAAAACCACCCATAAAGGGTGGCTTTTTATTGGTCGGGAGTATAGGATTCGAACCTACGACATCTTGCTCCCAAAGCAAGCGCTCTACCAGGCTGAGCTAACTCCCGAAAATTGGTGTTTACTATAATAATTGTTCTGCGGTCTTTCTGTCATTCTCGGGCTTGACCCGAGAATCTAGAAAATCTGTTTTGGACCCTCGGATCAAGTCCGAGGGTGACAGTAAAAAAACTGTCCGATGGTGACAGTAAAAAAACTGTCCGAGGAGAATAATAATACACTGTTACAAGCATGACATTTCTTCTAAACTATATTTTCAGGTAAATCAAGCGTTATTTTAATCAAGAGGAAAAATCGGCGATAGGCTTGGAGAATCAGATATTGTTGTTATAAACAGCAATAAAATCCACAGCCGAATCAGCGTGATATAAGGATAAAAGCTTGTAATATATATAAGAAATATTTTATTAATTGTTTTTTAATTTATTTAGTTCTAGACTTGGGTTTGTAGTTGAAGAACTACCTGTTAAAATTTTAACAAATTAAGGAGACTTTTTATGAAATTTAGAACTTTATTATTGGCTTCGGCCGCTGTTTTGGTTGCAGCTCCGGCTTTTGCAGGTGAAGATATCACTGCTGCTTTTTATACACCGGCTAAGGGTAAATTTTTATCCAGCACTTCTGTAGAGACTTCACGTGTTAAAGAAGAAGAAATTTTTAAAAAAGGGAGAATGGAAGGTTGGGTTGCCTCTGAAGAATTGACTTATGGTGTAACCGACAACTTAGCAGTATTCGGCTCTATTACTAATGCTTTTAAGCCTGAATTAAAAACTTGGGATCGTACAGGAACACATAAGGGAAGATTATATAACAATGATCACAACTTTGCTTATGAGTTGGGCGCTAAATACAATATGAATTACGGTAAAGTTTTAGGTCAGGTTGCTTTATCTTACCAGACTTTAGATCCTCGTTCTTGGTGGGGTAAGGATATGGAAGGTGACGCATACCAAACCAATAAGTGGGAAAAAGTTATCAATGGTGAAGTTAAGTTGGGTTATGCTTTAGACTGCGGTTTGACTCCTTACACCACATTTGCAGTTTCAGATGATGTTACTCACTCCGCCAAAGATAAAAAATATTCTTGGTTCTTGGGTGCTCACAAGATGTTAGATAATACATCTTGGGATCTCGGTGTTCGTTATGACTTTAATTCCGACAGACCGGATAGTGATGATAAATTATATCTTCAAGCCGAAGCCAACTACTTTGTTAAAGAGAACGTAACTGTCGGTGTATTCGGTGATTACTATATCGGTGGTGAAAATCGCAAAGATAAGGATGAATATTCTGTTGGTTTGAATGCCAAAGTTGCTTTCTAATCAGAAAGGGTAATAAAAAAAAGCGGTTCTTATTGAGCCGCTTTTTTTGCAAGAAACTATATGATTATTCGAGATAATAGACTATTGTTGAAACGACACGGATGGTCTTGTCAATTTGAGCGCTTTCCATTTGTCCGTCGATTTGTTCACGCGGCTGAATCGAGAAAACTCCCTGATTGGCAGTTTTGATTTTGCCGACTTTGCTATGAGAACTTTTGGCAAATTCAAGTGCTGAAGCATAAGCGTTTTTGGTGGCAAGTTCCAACATCTGCGGTTTGACCTGATTAAGATTGGTAAATAAATAAGATACCGGAGAAGAATAATCCTGATACTCAAAAATAACCCCTTGAGCAACCAATGAGCCGATATCGCGTAAAGCATTTTCCACCATATCGACATTAGTTGAGCGAACAGTCAGAGTTTGATCTAAAATATAGCGCGAATCTGCAGCACGAGCATCGCGATATTGATTAGCCATAAGATCATTAGTGTTCATGCGGCCGCTGATGATTTCCGCTTTGGAGAATCCGCGTTTGTTCAGATAAGAAACAATGTTTTGCAAATCGGAATTCATTTTTTGTTGCAAAGCGGCTAAATCATTGCCGGTAGTTTTAAATTTAATTTTCCAGACAGCCAAATCAGCTTTGACATCCATTTCAGCCAAACCTTTGACGGTGACGGTGCGATTGTTGGTTTGGGCTTTGTAATAGTAGTAGCCGGGAAAAAATCCGCCCAGGGCAATGCCGGCGGCGATAATTGAGCTTAAGATGAGTTCTTTTTTCATGATTTATACCTCGTTAATTGTCAGATTGATGAAAATAGAATATATAGCTTTTATATAAAAAGGCAAGTAAATAAGTTTTGGTTAAGCGGGGGAGGAATGTGTAAATCTGTATAAAAGTTTTTACATCTGAGGTTTTGTTGTTATAATATCAATATATTCACATTATCAGGAGTTGAGATATGACGCCCAAAAGAATAATTCATTGCACCAATTTTAATTTTATTAAGCGTATCGGGTGTTATATGAATATTGCACCTTATAAGATTTCACACGGGTTGGTGCGTAACGGACATAATGTATTGGATTTTTCCGACAGAGATATTTTGAAAGCTTATTCGTGTTTCGGTAAGTTGAAACAGTTGGGAAGCAAACCGTTTAATCGTTTGTTTTATGAATATTGCGTCGATACAAAGCCTGACGGAATTATTTTGGGGCATGCCGATACAATTACTCCGACGACTTTGGAGGAAATTAGGAAAGCTTTGCCGAATACCAAAGTGTTGCAATGGAATGTTGATTGTATTAATCCCGAAATAGTGCCGGAAAATATTAAACATATTAAGTCAAAAATTGATTTGGTTGATGCAACGATTATTACGACTGCGGATAAAAATTTATTGCGTCAGTTTGATTGCAAAAAACATAAAGTCGGTTTTATGCCTAATCCGGTTGATGCGTCAATTGAAACAGGTAAGGCTTTTGAAATTGAGAATCCGGAATGGGATTTGGTATTTCCTTCAAGTCCGAACAGCGAGCGTGAATTTGACGGCGTTATCATGAAGACTAAAGATATTTTGGCGCGAGTGGAAAAAAATATTGATATGAATAAAGTTTTATTTTCAAGGGTTGACGGGATTAATTTGACCGGCGGTGAATATCAAAGAGTTTTTGCAAATACAGCGATGGGATTGAATATTAATCGCAGTAATCATGATTATTTGTATTCGTCGGATCGGATGGCTCATTTGATGGGTAACGGGGCTTTGGCTTTGATGGATCGACGTACCGGTTTCGGTGATTTGTTCAGTGATGATGAAATTGCGTTTTTCCAAGGTGAAGACGAACTGTATGCTAAGATTAAATATTATCGTGTCAATAAGCAAGAGCGGATGGCGGTAGCTAAAAAAGGTTGGTTGAAATATCATCAATTGTTTAATGAAAAACTGATTGCAAAATATATTGCCGATTTGATGTTTGATGAATTTAGGGCAGAAGATTATCCTTGGCCGACGATTTGTGACTAAATAATAAGATAAAGTAAAAAAAAACGGCATTAAAGCCGTTTTTTTTAATGGTGGAGGTAATCGGTTTAGCTTCGCTTCACTGCGCTCGTTCGCTAATAGCTCACCGGCACACTCCCGTGTGCCTCTCGCTTGTAGTCAAACCGACTTCTGTCGGTTCGCTCCCGATTGTTATGTTTAAAGTAAAAAACGGCATTAAAGCCGTTTTTTTTAATGGTGGAGGTAATCGGTTTAGCTTCGCTTCACTGCGCTCGTTCGCTAATAGCTCACCGGTACACTCCCGTGTGCCTCTCGCTTGTAGTCAAACCGACTTCTGTCGGTTCGCTCCCGATTGTTATGTTTAAAGTAAAAAACGGCATTAAAGCCGTTTTTTTTAATGGTGGAGGTAATCGGGATCGAACCGACGACCTACAGATTGCGAACCTGTCGCTCTCCCAACTGAGCTATACCCCCATAGGTCAAAGTAAAATAATAAGGTCGAGCGCCATCCTGTCGCTTCTTGCTCGTTAGATAAAGGATAATTTGTGATTTGTCAAGCTTCATTACAACAATTTTGACAGTTGTAAAAATTGTTTCGGAGTAAGTTCCTCGGGGCGCATAGTGGGTAATATACCGCAAATTTCACATTTATTCTCAAAATCAGGAACGGATTTGAAAATTTGGCGCAACATTTTACGACGTTTGGCAAAGGCGGTTGTGGTGATTTGTTCTAATTTTTTAATGCTCTTAATGTCTAAGGCATTATCACACGGGGTGAATAACAATACACTTGACCAAACTTTCGGAGCCGGAGTAAAAGCTTCCGGCGGAAGATTAAACAAGCGAGTAATATGGCATTGCAACTGGGCTAAAACCGAGAGACGTCCGTAATCTTTAGTGCGGGTGTCAGCTTCAATACGATCGGCAACTTCTTTTTGAAACATCAAGGTCAAAGATTTATAAGACTTAATATCATATAACCATTTAGTCAGCAGTGGAACCGATATATTATAAGGCAGGTTGGATAAAATGTGTTTAGGTGCATTTTCCTTAAAAGTAAAATCGTAAGTGAGAGCATCTTGATTGATGATTTCCAATCTCGATCCGATTTTGGATTGTATATCTTGAGCAATTTTTATGCAGCGTTCATCCAATTCAATTATGGTCATTTTATCTGGATTTGCTTTGAGACAGGAACGAGTCAGTCCGGTCGGACCGGAGCCTACTTCAAAAATATGACATCCGGCAAAAGAAGATAACTTTTGAGCTGATAAAGTTTTGGTGACGATTTTATCAGTAATGTTACTATCTAATAGAAAATTTTGCCCTAAAGACTTTTTAGCCAACAGTCCGTATGCTTCAACAGTTGTTTTTAGTGAGGGTAAAGAGGATATTATTTCGGATATATCCATGCTATACCTTTACCTCAATGATAGCTTTTTGTTTGACGTCTTGCAGCATTTTTTTAGACAGAGATTCCATTTTTTGATTTTCCAATAAAGCTTTTACCTCATTTTTGTCGGGAGTAAAGTTTTTGTTCTTTTCCGGGTCAAAGACTTGTAATAATTTTACAATGTAGTATCCATCGCCAATAAGAATTGCATCACTTACTTCGTCAATGTGCATTTTGGATAAGCGCATTTCCAAAGCTGATAACATTTTACCGGAGTTTATCCAACCGAGATTTCCGCCATTGGAAGCCGACGGGGCTTCAGAAAAGCGAGCAGCATATAATTCAAAACGAGGATCTTCACGCAGACGAGCAACTAAAGTGTTAATATCGGCGGCATTTTCTTTTTTGATGTATATTTCCAATACCTGATATTTTTTGATACTCATATCTTCGGTAATATCACGAATGGTATCATCAATTTCAGTTTGAGTGATATTGGCGGTTTGATAATATTTTTTGCGTATAAGTTTAACCCAGGCTAATTCGGATTTAATGTTTTCAGCCAAAGCATTACGGTCAATTTTTTTAGCCTTAAGGTTATCAAGATTTATTTTATTGCGTTGTGCCCAAATTTTCATTTGGTTATTGAGTTCTTTGTCATCTATTTTAATGCCGTTTTTTTCGGCGGCTTGTAATTTGAGCTTTTGTTCAACGGTTTGTGCCATTACGCGGCGGGTTATCATTCCTCTGGTTTCGGAATTGAGCGGAACCGGAGAATTAAGCATAAATAAGTTCAGTTGATTATCTAGGTCTTCATTGGAAATAATTTCGCCATTGACCAAAGCGGCAATTTTAAAGTTTTCAGCTGATGCCGGAAAAACAAAACCGCTGATTAACAAAATGCTTAAAATTATTTTACGAATAAACATAATAACATCTCCTTAGTTAATTGTTACCGATACCACCGATGGTTTTAAGATAGAATGTAAAATAGAAGGAAAAATCATTCTCGGCCTCCGGATCTTCAGAGAATTCTTTTTCTAATTGCACTGCAAAGCGAGAGCATTCATCTTCATAGGCAATACCTCCGCCGTTGGATAAGTTGCGTTCGTTTTCAATATCATAGCGATTAAAAGCGTTTACCGACCAATTGCGAGTGATATGAGAGGATAAAGAAGTATAGATTTCTTTACGTTGTTTGCCGTAATAAATCGAAGATTCATTATTTTCGGGGAAGTAAATATAAGAGGCATGAAGTCGTAATATATCACTTCCCAGTGAAGTGGAAAGTTCGCTATAGGTAATATCATAATCGTCCTTATCCAATCTGAAACGATAGTTCAAATCAAAGAAATCGCTGGGGGCGGCATAGATGCGTCCGACATAATCGGAAAAGTGACTATGGCTATTTTGTTGTATAATATTCTCTTTGTCTTTGTCCGCTTCATAAGATTGAGCTAGCAAAACCGATGAACGTCCCCATTTTTTGCCGTAAAAACTCCAATTTAAGCCATAACTTACGCGTGAACCGACATCATTACGATCATATCCGGAATAGCGATCAAGATCGAAAATGTTGGTATCGGTGAGCTCAAAATCGCGACTGTCATCATTAGGAATTTTATCGCGTTGATTGCCTTTGTTCGGAGCCAGAGCACCTACAATTATCGGTTCCAATATTTGAGAAGTGTTTTCGGTGTTTTTGATAAAAGGTAAACGCCACTCTAGTCCAAGTTGAGGAAATATGCGGGCAGTTGTGCCGGTAAAGTATTTATCATCTTCATTAAGATATTTTTTAATATAGTAAAGGTCTGACTTTAACGAAGCTGATAATTTATATTTTTCGCCGAACGGGCTGGTATAAGGTAAATTCCATGAATTTATCATGGTCATACGTTGAGAGGAATCGTCTTCTTTATGATAAATTGATGCGGCACTGAGAGAAGTTTTTACATAAGCGCCGTAAGGATTTGGGGTAGAGATGTTTTCATACCCTAAAATCGGAAGTACGTAAGGTTTATTTATATGTTGCAAGTCATAACTTAACATATCGTAATAATAGCCTTCCAAATAAGCATAATTGCGATTATCAAATGATTGGAAACGCAAGCGTGATGTTAACCATGAAGCATCTTTTTGCGGCAGATTAAGATCATCAAGGTAAGTGTGATCGGAAGCATAGTTGATGTCAGTATCAGCTACCCAATAGTCATTTATTTCATAGCGACCATATAAAAATAAGTTGCCACGAGTATTATGTTTATTGCTTTTGTCGGGATCATCGTCATTCATAACGGTTCCCGAGGCATTCAATTCGCCTCGGTAAAAATATTTATGGAATATGGAAGAGTAAATAGGGTCTTTTTTGGTGGATATAATCGGATTAAAAGTTATATTAGTTTGCGGATTTATATCCCAAAAATATTGCGGTTGGATTGCGGCACCCAAAAAATTACTGCTGATGATGCGTGGAAAAAGGAATCCTGAGCGATGTTTTACCGACGGGTCGGGATGAGAAAAAAACGGAGTATAAAGCACGGGAATTCCTTTTACTTCAAGGAAAGCATGCTGATATTCAACATTTTGAGCGTTAGGATCATGGAGAACTTTAGCTGCTTTTAATTGCCAAAGGGGAGAGCTGTCACGGCAATTATCACATGGAGTGTAGACTGCATGACGCAATACTTTACGGTCGTTGGCTTTTTTATGAAATGTGCGAGCGGCTAAACGGGTTTTATCCAGTAAAATTACTTTGATGTTTTCAACATCAGCATTTTGGATTTTTTCGCTTAAATTAATTTTATCGGCAAAAAGAACATTACCGTTTTTTTCCAATAAAACAACATTGCCTTCTGCAGTAATGTCTTCAGTTTTTTGATTATAAGTTACTTTATCTGCTTTTAAGGTAAGGTTTTCACGGATTATTTCGACATCGCCGGAAGCTATGACCAAATTTTGATTAGAATCGTTTTCCAGATTGTCGGCGTTGAAAAAAATGTCAGTAGATTCATTGTTATCGGTCGAAAGTATATTAGTTATGTTGTAAGTCGGCTCAAGTTTGGCTTTAGATTTTGGACGTGTTTCTTCAATAGTTTTATCCGTGTTAATATCAGTTGTTCTGGATCTTTCAACTCCGATAGCATTTGTGCAAAGTGCGGTAGAACATACAGTTAAATAAAAAATCGCTTTACGCATGGTATTCTCCGGGTAATCCAATTCGGTAGCTTTTCAAACTTTGTAACATTTCTGGTTTTATAAGTAACAATAAACATATTCCTGACGGAATAGCAATATTAAAATATAACAATATCAACCACCAAAGATTTTTGCAAGCTAAATTACCGGAAGTCAAGTCAATGGCTTGAATAAGGATAATGGAAATTATTGCAATGCCTACTACTTTAGTTTGTCCCCGGCGATTGAAGTTGCTGATAAGCAGCCCGGTGCAAGCTATTAATGCATAGACTAATGCGAGTAAAGGAGTGGTAAACCGCCGGTTGGCTTCGACAAACCATTTATAGCGATCGTTAGGAGAAAGAGTTTCGTTGCTGAGGGCGGTTATCAGTTCACCAAAGGAATGGGTACGTACACTGTCTTTACGTGCTTTTTGAGAGCCTTTAATGCCAAAATCAACCGAATATTGGGAAAAACTTACCGAAGAAAAAGTATCTTTACGGCGGTTAATTTCTTGGCGATTACCATTGAGTAAAATTATTCGAGGACCTTTGTCTGTCTGAATAATTAAACCTTTTTCCGCGGTGGTAACGGATTTTATATCGGGCGTGCGTTCATCGTAAATCATTATATTGGATACGGTGCCGTCATCATCATGTTTACTAATAAAAACCGTTAAATCGCTTTGCAGATTGGTAAATTCTCCTTCACGGAACATTAATTGAGAGATATTGTTTTTGATACGCCATTGCAGCTCTTTGAAAGCTGTTTCAGCTTTGGGGATGCCAAAATTGAGCAGATATATGTTAAATATTACCAAAATAATTCCCATGATAATAGCCGGTTTAGCTAATTTTTGCGGACTGATGCCTGCGGATTTCATAACGATGAGTTCCTGGTCTACTAACATACGGTTATACACAAATATTACGGCGGCAAATAAAGCAATCGGAGCTAAAATAGTAAAAATACGCGGCATTAACAGTGAAGTGAGTTTGATAAATATACCGGCGGAAATACCTTTGGAAACTATAAGATCGAGAAAACGTAATGACTGAGAAAGCCATATAATCGACATCAGTGAAAAGCACACCAAAAGCAATCCGATAAAAATTTGTTTAAATATGTATTTATTCAGTTTTTTCATAATTTGCCATCAGGTATTACAAAATTATTTAAACAGCAAAATGACTGATTTTTTATTAATTGTCAAAATAAATTTGGCAATTCTTATCAAAACTGCTTGCAGTTGAAAAAAAAATGATTAAAATTCGTCCTCGAAATAATTGATATTAAGGAGATGAAAATGGCTGATGCTTCTTTGGGTTCGCAAGCTGCGGCAAAATGGCGCAAAAAACGCGGATCTTTAATAATGGCTTTGCACGAAATTCAAGATGTTAAAGGATACGTCGATTGGAGTGATGCAGTTGAATTAGCTGAAAACATGGATGTTCCGTTAGCACGAATCTACGAAGTTTTAACTTTTTATAATTTTTTTAAATTGAAAGCTCCCGGAAAAGCGGTTATTTCGGTATGCACCGGAACGGCTTGTTATTTAAAGGGAAATGATAAAGTATTGGATAAATTTAAGTCGGAGTTGGGAATCGACGAGGGCGAAAGTACGGCTGACGGAATGTTCCATTTGCAGTGTGTGCGTTGTGTCGGTTGTTGCGGATTGGCTCCGGTTTGTGTAGTAAACGGTAAAACTTACGGCCGTATGACACCGGAAAATGTGCCGGTAATTTTGAACGAATGGCGTGAAGTCTTTAAGGAGAATTAGGATGGCCGATATTGATTTGGAAAAAAAATTTGATATTCATGAAATTGCTAAGAATAAACTGGCAGAGATAGAAAAATTTGATTGCAATATTTATTGTTGTCATTCTACCGGTTGTAAATCGTCAGGCAGTGATGATATTTTGGCGTTGATAAAAAATATTATAACAGAACATAATTTAGGTGAACGAATCCGTATTGTCGCAACCGGATGTATGGGGCTGTGCGCACAAGGTCCGTTAATCAGAGTTGAGATTAAAGGGCAGAAAGATCACTTGTTTAAGCGTATAGATTTGGCAGCAGCTAAAAATATTATGGAAAAATTTGTTATTCCGGCGGTTACAAGCGGAAAAGAGACGGCTATTGACAGTTCGATTGAGCCGTTTGTGTTGTCATTGGAATTGCCTTTCTTCAAAAAGCAAGAAAAAGTAGTTTTGAAAAATGCCGGACATATGGATCCGGAAGATATTTCCGAATATATGGCTCGCGGTGGTTATTTGGCTTTAGAGAAAGCCTTAAAGACTATGACGCCGGCACAAGTTGTTGATGAAATTAAGCGTTCCGGTTTGCGCGGACGCGGTGGCGGTGGATTTTCTACCGGCATGAAATGGGAATTAGCAGCAAAAGTTCCGACCATAGATGAAAAGTTCATTATATGTAACGGAGATGAAGGTGATCCCGGAGCTTACATGGATCGATCAATTTTGGAAGGTGATCCGCATGCTGTGATCGAAGGTATGATGATTGCGGCTTATGCTATCGGAGCAACCGAGGGGTGGTTCTATGTTCGTGCCGAATATCCTTTAGCAGTGGAAAGATTGGAAAAAGCAATCAAAGCATGCAAAAAGAATCGCCTGTTAGGCAATAATATCATGGGAACTAATTTTAGTTTTAATATTGATATTCGTCTTGGAGCCGGTGCTTTTGTTTGCGGTGAGGAAACAGCTCTTATTCATTCAATTGAAGGGGCCAGAGGCACGCCTCGTCCTCGTCCGCCTTATCCGACTAATAAAGGATTATGGGGTAAGCCGTCTTGTGTAAATAATGTTGAGACTTTGGCTAATGTTTCAAAAATTTTGCTTAAAGGTGCAGATTGGTTTGCTTCGTTTGGAACCGAAACTTCAAAAGGCACAAAGGTATTTGCATTAACGGGACAAGTTGAACATTCCGGACTGATTGAAGTTCCTATGGGTACTACCATTAACGAAATCGTTAATGAGATTGGCGGCGGTGTTCCGGAAGGTAAGAAGCTTAAAGCCGTGCAATCCGGTGGTCCATCAGGCGGTTTGATACCGGTTGAATATATGAATATGCCGGTTTGCTATGAAGAGCTTAAAAAGATCGGTTCGATTATGGGATCAGGAGGATTGATTGTTATTGATGATTCCTCGGATATGGTTTCTTTGGCCAAGTTTTATCTTGATTTTACGGTTGACGAATCGTGCGGAAAATGTGCTCCGTGTCGAATCGGAGGTCGTCAAATGTTGGCTTTGTTAGATAAGATTAATCGCGGCAAAGGCAAAAAGAAAGATTTGGAACTGTTAAAGCGAATCGCTTTTGCGATGCAGAAAGCTTCGCTGTGCGGTTTGGGACAGACGGCACCGAATCCGGTATTATCAACGCTCAAATTTTATGAGAACGAATATACCAATAAATTAGTTGATGCTAAAGAATAAGAGGAGATTATAAGAATGGTAAATTTAAAAATTGATAATATTCCGGTTGAAGTTGAAGATGGCAAAACTGTCTTAGATGCCGCAAGAAAAGCCAATATCAGTATTCCCACGTTGTGTAAACATCCTGATGTTAATCCTAGCGCAGGGTGCGGTATGTGCATTGTTAAAGTCGGCGGTCGCATTATGCGTTCGTGTTGCACTCCGGCAGCTGAAGGTATGGAAGTAATTACCAATGATGCTGAATTAGGTGAAATAAGAAAGACCGTGTTAGAGCTTATTTTGAGTAATCACCCCAACAGTTGTTTGACTTGTGCTCGCAACGGTGAGTGTGAATTGCAGGACATGGCCTCGCAAATGGGAGTAAGAAGCGAAGAAATTCGTAAAATTCTTTCGGCTGAGCCGGTTGATGATACTTCCAAAGCGATTGTTTTGGAGCCGGCCAAATGTATTGTTTGCGGTCGTTGTGTTGAGATATGTCAAAATACACAAAATGTATGGGCATTGAGTTATTTGCACCGTGGTATGGCAACCAAAATTACCGGTGCCAATGATACCAAACTGGGTGATTCACCCTGTATTAAATGTGGTCAGTGTGCAGCACATTGCCCGACCGGAGCGATTACAGATTACGATACCACAAATCAAGTATGGAATTTGCTTAAAGATAAAGAGTTGGTTACGGTAGTGCAGATTGCACCTGCGGTTAGGGTTGCTTTAGGTGAAGAATTCGGTTTTGAATTCGGCAGTAATTTGACCGGAAAAATTTATGCTGCTTTACGTAAATTAGGTTTTGCTAAAGTGTTTGATACCAATTTCGGTGCCGATTTGACAATTATTGAAGAAGCAACCGAGTTTGTAAGACGCTTTAAGGAAAATGATAACTTGCCGATGTTTACGTCTTGTTGTCCGGCATGGGTGGATTATATGGAAAAATATTATCCTGAGATGTTGCCGCACTTATCAAGTTGTAAATCACCGCATGAGATGGTCGGGGCAATTGCCAAGACTTATTATGCACAAAAGTTGGGAATCGATGCTGCTAAAATTAAAGTGGTTTCAGTTATGCCTTGCACGGCCAAAAAATGGGAGATTGCAAGAGATGAGACTATGTCGTCTTCGGGATACCAAGATGTTGATGTGGTTATTACCACTCGCGAATTGGCCAAGATGATTAAGCAAAACGGTATTGATTTTGCCTCATTAGCTGAAGAAGAAGCGGATAATCCGTTAGGAGAATATTCCGGTGCCGCTACAATCTTCGGTGTCTCCGGCGGTGTGATGACAGCAGCATTGCGCACGGCTTTCTTCTATATAACCTGTCAGGAGCTAGGCAATTTGTGCTTTGGTCCGATTGTCGGTTTAGATGCCGTTAAAATGGCTGAGGTTGATATTATGGGAACCAAAGTTCGCATAGCGGTGGTTAACGGTGTGGGTAATGCCGAGCAGGTTTTGGAAGAAATTAAGACCGCTCAAGCCAACGGAGAAGAGTTGCCTTACCATTTTGTTGAAGTTATGGCTTGTCCGGGCGGATGTATTGCCGGCGGAGGTCAGCCCAGAGTTATGGGTGCTAAATTTGCCAAACCCTGGGGGATTAATGATGAGATCAGAAAGTTGCGTTCACGCGGTTTGAACTGCGAAGATGAAGATGCAGCAAATCGTCTTTCACATCATAACGAATCAATTAAGAAATTATACAGCGATTTCTTAGGAGAGGCCGGTGGCGAAAAGGCACATCATTTGCTTCATACCAAATATCAAAAGCGTCCTTTGTATAAATAGGATGTGATAAAATAGGACCGCCGGTGAGAAATTACCGGCGGTTTGGTGTTTTTGATAACAAATTACTGAAAACATTAAAAAAAATCTTGCTTTTATTTTTTTGTGTGTTATAAGAGGAGCAAATTATAACTTATTATAAAGTGGAGCCGCAAGCTCCGCTTTTTGTTTAGGAGAAATGAATGCAATCTCATCCTTTGGAAAAACTGCTCACTCCGGTAATTGAGAATATGGGGTATGAGGTGGTGCGTATTATGACCATCGGGGTGCAGAATCCGACTTTGCAAATTATGATTGAGCCGCAAGATCATAGTAATCCGAATGTCGATGATTGTGCTGCAGTCAGTCGTGCCGTTTCGGCAGTGTTGGATGAAAAAGATCCGATAGCCGGTGAATATACTTTGGAGGTAAGTTCGCCGGGAATAGATCGGCCGTTAACCAAGCCTGAACATTTCAATCGTTTTGTCGGATATGAGGCAAAGGTTGAAACGTCGGAGCCGATTGAAGGTCGCAAAAGATTTAAGGGAAAAATTATTTCCTTGGAGAAAGGTGAGTTGGTAAAATTGGATATGGACGGCGTGGAATATAATTTGCCGTTTGAGGTTATCAGCAAAGCCAAACTATTATTAACCGACGATTTGCTTGCGCAAGCCGCCGAAGAACAATTAACAGACTAACTTTTATTACAGAGGTAAAAATGCAAGAAAAAGAAAATATGCCCAGACCCGGAATTGTTTTGGTCGCAGATACTGTAGCTCGTGAAAAAAACATTGATAAAGAAGATGTTTTTGTAGCAATGGAAGTTGCTATTCAAAAGTCGGCTCGAACCAAATATGGTATGGAACATGATATTCGGGCTCATATTGATCGCAAGACCGGAGCTATTTCTTTGGCCAGGTATCGTGAAGTTATAGCAGATGGCGAAGAAAAAGAAAATGAGGCGGCTCAACTTAGTTTACGTGAGGCTAAGGCATATGATCCGAAGATTAAAGTCGGTGAGTTTATCATTGATGCTTTGCCGCCGATTGATTTCGGACGTATTGCGGCGCAAACAGCTAAACAAGTTATTACACAAAAAGTTCGTGAGGCTGAGCGCAATAAACAGTTTGAAGAATACAGTGAAAAAATCGGAACTATTGTTAACGGAACGGTTAAGAGAGTTGATTATAACAGTACTACGATTGATATTGGAAAAGCTGAAGCAATTTTACGTCGTGAAGAATCTATCCCTAACGAAGTGCTCAAAATCGGTGATCGTATCAGAGCTTATGTTTTGGATGTGCGCAAGGAAAATAAAGGTCCGCAAATCTTTTTATCCAGAACTTGTCCTGAGTTTATGACTAAGTTGTTCCAATCCGAAGTGCCGGAAGTTTATGATGGAATCGTTCAGATTATGGGGGTTGCCCGTGATCCCGGATCGAAATCAAAAATGGCGGTAAGAGCAAATGATGTTACGTTGGATCCGGTTGCAACTTGTGTCGGATTGCGCGGTATCAGAGTTTTAGCAGTTAGTACCGAATTGCATGGTGAGAAGATTGATATTATTCCTTATTCCGAAGATAAAGCTCAATATATTGTAAGTGCATTGTCTCCGGCAGAAGTAATTAAAGTAGTATTAGATGAAGAAAATAACCGTATTGAAGCGGTTGTATCGCAAGAACAATATTCTTTGGCAATCGGTCGCCGCGGACAGAATGTAAGATTAGCGGCTAAATTGTTGGGATGTGATATTGATGTTCTTACCGAAGAGCAAGAGCAAGAGCGTCGTTCTAATGAGAATAAAGTTCGTTCGCAACGCTTTATGGAAATTTTGGATGTTGATGAGTTATTGGCTCATTTGTTAATTGCCGAAGGTTTCTCGAATGTTGATGAAATTGCAATGGTAAATGTTAACGAATTGGCCGAAATTGAAGGGTTTGACGAAGAAATTGCTCAAGAATTGCAACGTCGCGCTCAAGCTTATGTTGAAAAACGTAATAAAGAATTTGCCGAAAAGAGCAAAAACATGGGCTTAGATGAAAAACTACAAACCATTGAAGGTCTTGATAAAGATATGTTGCTGACTTTAGCTGATCATAACATTCGGACCATTGATGATTTGGCTGATTTGGCTACCGATGAATTAATTGAAATTCTCGGTGAAGATATACTTTCAACCAAAGAAGCTGAAAAAGTTATTATGGCTGCTCGTGCTCATTGGTTTGAGAATTAGTAAGGGGGGGCGGGCAGATAAACATCTGCCCGTCATTGGATAGCGGATTAAATATGAAACAAGACACAACACGCAAATGTATAGTTACCGGCATAACAGCAGAGAAGTCTTCTTTGTTGCGCTTTGTGGCGGTTGAAAATGTCGGTATGGTGCCTGATTTTAAGAAAAAACTCGGTGGCAAAGGTGTGTATGTGGTTAATGCAAAAAGCCAATTGCAAAAAGCTGTGAAAGGTAATTTATTTGTCAAGGCAGTTAAACACAAGATAAAGGTTGATGATAATCTTGCCGAAACAGTTGAAGATATTTTACGTAAGCAAGCATTGCAATCCATATCATTGGCAAGAAAGGCCGGCTGTTTGGTTTGGGGATTGGATAAAGCATTAGAAATTATTAAAAAAGGCAAAGCGGCTTTTGTGTTGGAAGCAATTGATGCCGGAGATGATGGAAAGAAAAAAATGGCATCTCATGCAAAAAATATGGAAATATACAAGTTATTCAATTCGAAGGAGTTAGATGAGGAATTAAACAGAGAAAATACCGTTTATTTGGTTTTTATCAAAAGCAATATCAGTGAAATGGTCAGAGATGCTTTTATTCGTTTGACTTCTTATTTAAATAATTAAATTCTTTATGTGGAGATAAACATATATGACAGATGGCAATAATAAACCGAAATTAACCTTATCAGGAAAATCCACCCTGACTCTTAAATTAGGCAACACTTCTAAATCAGGCAGTGATAAAAAGGTGGTGCAGGTTGAAGTACGCAAGAAAAGAGTAATTACTCCATCATCTTCGAATGAACAGACTCCGAAAGTAAAGATTGATGAAGCTACGGCAGCAAAGTTAAAATTATTAGCAGAAGCCAAGGAGTTTGATAGTAAACGAAAAGCTGACGAGGAAGAACGCAGCCAGCAGAGGCGCAGAATTGCGGAACAAGAGGCGGAGGTTAAACGTCAGGCGGAAGAGCAGTCAAAATTAGATAAAGAAAAACAGCTTGAGGAAGAGGCTAAACAAGCTAAAAAGGCAAAAAAAGAAGAAGCTCAACCAGTAAATAAACCGGAGGATAATTCCGGAGAAAATCGGGCGTTGAACAAGTTTAAGGAGCGCCAAAAGCGGAAATTTGATGATGATGAAGATGATGATTTTAAGCCTAGTGAAAAAGCAATTTCAAAAGAAGAGTTGTTTGAACAGGAACGTAAAAAGCAAATAACTAAACGTTCATTTGAACCGCAAAGGCGTAATACTAAGGTTAGTATTCATAACATTCGCACTGATGAAGATGAAGATGATTTCGGCTATGGCTATGGTGGCGGGCGTCGTTTTAAGAAAAAAGCTCCTAAACCTGTTGCGACAACAGCTCCTACAGAAAAAGTTATTAAAGATGTGGTTATTCCTGAAGTTATAACCGTGCAAGAATTGGCTAATCGTATGGCTGAAAAATCAGCAGATGTTATTAAAAAGCTGATGTCTTTGGGGGTTATGGCGACAATTAACCAACCGATTGATGCTGATACGGCACAGATTATTGTTGAAGAATTCGGACATAAGTTTAAGCGAGTTGCTGACAGTGATGTTGAGCAAGGTTTGCGCGGGGAAGAGGACAGGGCAGATCAATTATTGCCTCGTGCTCCGGTGGTAACGGTTATGGGACACGTTGATCATGGTAAAACGTCATTGCTGGATGCTTTGCGTGAGACCAACGTGGCTGCAAAAGAAGCCGGCGGTATTACTCAACATATCGGTGCTTATCAAATTACGGTTAAATCAGGGCAAAAAATTACCTTTATTGATACTCCGGGGCATGAAGCATTTTCTGAAATGCGTGCTCGCGGGGCTAAAGTTACCGATATAGTTGTATTGGTGGTTGCGGCTAATGATGGTATTATGCCGCAGACAATTGAGGCTATTCGTCATGCGCAAGCGGCAGAAGTTCCGATTGTTGTGGCAATTAACAAGATTGATTTGCCGGGGGCCGACCCGATGAAGGTTAAGACAGCTTTGTTACAGCATGGTATCGGAGTTGAAGAAATGGGAGGCGAATGTCTTTGCGCCGAAGTTTCTGCGAAAAAACGCATTAATATTGATAAATTGGTTGATGCTATTTTGTTGCAAGCGGAAGTCTTAGATCTTAAAGCTAATCCTAATCGGGCCAGCGAAGGTGCCGTTATTGAGGCAAAAATGGAAAAAGGTCGAGGTACGGTAGTTACCGCTTTGGTTCAGAAGGGAACGCTGCATGTAGGTGATATTTGTATTGCCGGCAAAGAATGGGGGCATATTCGTGCAATGTTTAATGAACATGGGCAGAAAATGCAAGAGGCAGGTCCGGCTACTCCGGTTGAGATATTGGGATTGAACGGGACTCCTTCGGCCGGTGACGATTTTATAGTTGTTGCTGATGAAACAAAAGCCAAAGAAATTACCGGTTATCGCATCAGAAAAGAACGTGAAGCAAAATTGGTTAAGTCGGCTAAATCGGCAATGGAACAGATGTTAGATAAAATTAAATCCGGTGAGGTTAAACATTTGCCGATTATTATTAAGGCTGATGTTCAAGGCTCAATTGAGGCAATTGAAGGGGCTGTATCAAAGTTGTCTAATGATGAAGTAAGTGTTCAAGTTTTACACTCGGCAGTAGGTGCAATATCGGAATCAGATGTTACTTTGGCTAAAGCGTCACATGCTTTGATTATAGGATTTAATGTTCGTGCCAATATGCAGGCTCGTGATATGGCGCGCCGTGATGAGGTGGAAATTAAGTATTATTCAATCATTTATGATGTTTTAGATGACATCAAGAAAGGTTTGGAGGGAATGCTTTCGCCCGAACTCAAAGAAAAACTTTTGGGCTATGCCGAAATCAGAGAAGTTTATAATATTACCGGTGTCGGTAAAGTCGGCGGTTGTATGGTTACCGAAGGTTTAGTTAAGCGTGGTGCTAAGATAAGATTGTTGCGTGATAATGTGGTTATTCATGACGGAGCTATCGGTCAATTGAAACGCTTTAAGGATGATGTTAAAGAAGTTAAAGAAGGCTTTGAGTGCGGTATTTCGTTTGAGAATTATAATGACATTCAAAAAGGCGACTTTATTGAATGTTATGAGATTGAGGAGATTGCTAAAAATTTATAACTTGATTATTGCAGAAAGCAGTAAAGTTATTATGCGCCCGTAGCTCAATTGGATAGAGTATCAGCCTCCGACGCTGAGGGTTGTGGGTTCGAACCCCGCCGGGCGCGCCAAAACAGCTAAATTTCTTGATAAGAGGAGTTTGGCTGTTTTGCTATTCGAAAGGTTCATTTTGATTTATTTGGAACAATGGCAATCATGTCCGTGACAGCAATGGTGTTGCGGGTGATCTTTTTGGCGTAAAAAAGCTTCAAAAGTGTTGGCTAACAACATGGCAACAGTCATCGGACCAACGCCGCCGGGGACCGGAGTAATGTAAGATGCTTTACTTTTAACGTCTTCAAAATCAATATCACCACAGAGATGCCCGTTAAGGCGGTTGATGCCGACATCGATTATAATTGCACCATCCTTAATCCAAGAAGATTTTATCATCTGAGGTTGTCCGCAAGCTGAAACAATAATATCAGCGGTTTGGGTGATGGAGGGTAAATTGACGGTGTGAGAATGAGTTATGGTAACGGTGCAATCATGGTTAAGTAATAATTTACCCATAGGGCGACCGACAATTTGCGAACGTCCGATTACGACTGCATGTTTACCACGCAGATCAACACCAATTGATTGTAACATTGCCAATACTCCTTTGGGAGTAGCAGAAATAAAAGCATTTTGGTGATTATATGATAATAAGCCGTTGTTGTAAGGTGTAAAACCATCGACATCTTTATCAGGAGAAATACTAAAGATTATTTTTTGTTTATCCAAATGTTCAGGTAAAGGCAGTTGGACTATGATGCCATGGACGTCGGGATCATTATTTAACTCGTTAATAGTGGATAATAAAGCATTTTCACCGATTGATGATGATAACTCGATAACGCGGCAATTAATACCGACTTCGGCAGCTTTTTTTTGTTTGTTGCGGACGTAGATGCGACTGGCTTCGTCATCACCGACTAAAATGACAGCCAAGCAAGGAGAATTGTCGTTAAAGGCAGAGATTTTTTGTTTTAATTCTGAACATATTTTTTGAGCTAAAAATTTGCCGTCAATTATTTGTGCTGTCATATTTGTTCCTTTTCAATCAGCTTGTCTAAATCTTTATTATCAAGAAGAGATGTAGATGTTATAAGGATTTTTTTGTATCTGTCAAGTTCTCCGTAGACGATGGTTAAATTTGTTTTGGCGATATGAAAAGTTTTGGCAAGAAATTTAAGCAATTCAGCGTTAGCTTTGCCTTTTTCCGGAGGAGATATTACATTGATTTTAAGGTAATCAAGTCCGTCGGCGGCGGTATAGGTTCCCATTATCTTACAACAAGAAGAGTTAGGCGTCAGCCTAACTCTTAATGTAATACCGGAAGAATCGACGGTATAAAACATTTATCCGGCAATCAAAATGCGCAAACTGGTAATTAAGCGAGATACAAAATACAAAGCCAGAAGCAAAATAAACGGCGCAAAATCAATACCGGAAAATACAGTAGGAATTTTTGATTTGATTTTATCGTAAACCGGAACAGTCAACTTATCTAAAATTTCAACCGTCTTTTTGGCATATTTATTAGTGGGTTCCAACACTTTGAAGTGAATCAACCAATATAAAACTATTTGAACAACGACAATCTTAAAGTAAATATCGACAATAAGATCAAGAACGGCCAATATCGGATCAAAAATAACCATAAGCATCTCCTATGTGTAAATTAACTATATCGCTACAAGTGATAAAACAAATTTTTATTGATGTCAACTTGATTAGATAAGTTAGTAATAAGAGTTGACGTTTTGTCGTCCGGTCAGTTGTAAATAATCTGAAGTCCTGAATCCACGAGAGGGAGAGGTATGTTTGCCTAATCCGCGCAAATTTAATAAACGATGTAAAAGATCGTTTTTTGGGGTTTTGTCCGGCTCATCGGCAGCTCGTTGTCGGTTTTGACGATATTTAAGGCGAGTTAATTCAATGGCGGTAATGCTGGCGGCCAGACCTAAAGCTGCGGCAGCCGAGTTATCTATGCCGAGTTGAGAAGGTTCATCCGGTATATATTCATATTTTGTATAATCAGGGGTATTTATTGGGGAACCATGTATGGAATGTTGAGCAAGTTCACGTCGATCTTCAGGGCGATGAGGACGGGTCGGTTTAATATTTTTTACGCGCTCACGTAATTTGCGTAATTCACTGAGTTTAAAGGTGAGAAACTTTAATTTTTCTTGAGCTTGTGCCTGTTGAGGACAATTATTATTGAATGCCGCACCGGAATACAGTGCAATGACACGTTTCAAATCAGTTTCGCGATCATCTAAAAAGCTTACAAAATCGCTGCGGGCATGAAGCTCAGATAAAGTTGTTCCATCTGTTTTCATGTCATGAAAAATTTTTTTAGCATCTTCTACCCAACCATTATATTCGGCTTCGGGATCTTGTCCGGATTGTAAACTGTGCAGGCTTTCGGCAATATAATAATCCATATCATGAGCCGGAACCAATTTACCGTTGATATTAACTTTTTGCATAGAAGATGAAGAATTAGACTGCCAAAGCATCGGTGTCCAGGCACCGTAAAACTGCAGCGGATTGCCATTATTTTTAGCAGACATATGGTCAATAACCGGAGTGTATTGCTCAAGGTTTTGTTGAGACAAAAGCCGATCTGCTACCTCACGAACTTCAGAGGGGGGCAATGCATTTAACTCTTTAATTACATCCTCATTTTCCATAAAAGTTCTCCACTTAAAACTATTTATCTTTTTCAAAAATAATTTTTTCCTGTTCTTGTAAAAGCAGGTAATCAAGAACCCATTGGCTTATTTGTTCAACTTTTTCCAACTCAATATTCATGGCTTCGCCGAGTTTCCCGATAAAAATAACTTCATCATCCGATAAATCTCCATCAATATTGGCAATTAAGCAAGTTTCTTTAATTAAATAAAGAGCAAGGCAACGATCGGTAATTTGTGCGGCTTCCGAAAGGACTTTATCCGGTGATGCGTCATTAAAAATTGTCGGTATTTTTGATTCAGGAATACCAAACATAATTGCCGAATCGATGATGGCATCTTTTTCGGATTCACTAAAATGATTATCTATCTTGCTCAGGGCAGTTAAAACTCTTAAGAAAATAATTTTATCTTGCTCGCTGATTAAAAATTTCAAATCATCTTGCTTAGAACTCATAACTTTTCTCCTTTGCCGATTGCTATGTAGATTATACCAAAATTATATTAACTTTTCAATAAAAACAGATTTAAAATCGAAAAAATATTTGAAAAAGTAAAAATATTGTTTATTATCGGGCGTAGTTGCAATGATTTTGAGTGATTTAAGCAAATATGAAAACATATTTTATAAAAACTTTCGGTTGTCAGATGAATGTTTATGATTCGCATAGGATTGCCGGTATTTTAGAGAATCGCGGCATGAAAGAAGTGGCGAGAATCGATGATGCCGATTTGGTGATATTTAACACTTGTCACATAAGAGAAAAGGCGGCTGAAAAGTTATTTTCGGATTTAGGCAGAGCAGATTTAGTAAAACAAGCCAGGTTTTTAGAGGGAAAAGATACCATAATCGGAGTGGTCGGTTGTGTGGTTCAAGCGGAAGATGAACAAGTGTTTAGGCGTTCAGGAGCTGTTGATTTTGCCTTAGGACCACTGGCATATCATCGCTTGGGAAAAGTTTTGGATGATTTGCTCAAGAATAGGGATAGTTTGATTATTGATACAGAATTTCCGCCAGAGTCAAAGTTCGATTATTTAGGCGCGAATAAAGCCGAAGGAGTTTGTTCATATATTGCTATTCAAGAAGGGTGTGACAATTTTTGTACTTATTGTGTGGTTCCTTATACCAGAGGAGTTGAAACTTCACGTCCGATTGATGATGTGGTAAAAGAGGCACGCAAGTTGGTTGCCGATGGTGCTTTGGAGCTTAATTTATTGGGGCAAAATGTTAATTCTTACCATGGTGAGGATAATAACGGAAAAGAACGTAATTTGGCATATTTGTTGCGAGAGTTAAGCGAAATAGACGGATTGAAGAGATTGCGTTATACTACCTCGTATCCGGCTGATGTTGATGATGATTTGATTGCTTGTCATCGAGATTTGGATATTTTGATGCCGTATTTGCATTTGCCGATACAATCCGGTTCGGATAATATCCTTAAAGCAATGAATCGGAGACATACCAAAGGGCAATATATGGAAGTTGTTGAAAAACTATACAAGGCGAATCCGCGGATTGGGTTTGCTTCGGATTTTATAGTAGGTTTTCCCGGTGAGGATGATAAAGATTTTCAAGCTACATTAGATGTGGTTGATGAAGTTAAGTTCATCACGGCATTTTCATTCAAATATTCCCCCCGTCCCGGGACACCTGCGGCAGAATATCCTAATCAAATTTCTGATAAGGTTAAGCGAGAACGATTGAAGATTTTGCAAGAAAAATTATTTGCTTATCAGACTGATTTTAATCGTCAGACAATAGGCAAAACAGTGCCTGTTTTGCTGGAAAATAAAGGACGACATGCCGGCCAATTGACCGGAAGAACTCCTTGGATGCAAAATTTATATGTTTGTGCAGATGGGGGATATTTAAATAAAATTGTTGATGTTAAAGTAGAAAGTGCGACAATGAATTCATTATCTGGAAAAATTATAAGGAAGTAAATAATATGGCGGAAATTTCGTTTGAATTGTTTAACAATGCATTGGTTCAACAAATGGTTGGGGCACAAGATGCCAATTTACGTTTGTTGGAAAAAGTAATCGGAGTGGAGATAAGTTCTTTCGGTAACAAAATAACAATTAAAGGAAAAAAAGCATCAGTTGATCAGGCAAAATCAGCAATAGATGTTTTGTATGATAAGGTTAGTCGCGGTATTGAGGTGGGCGAACAGGAGGTTAATGCGGCAGTGAGAATATGCGGTGATAATAAAGATTGTCAAGAGGCTATGGATTTAAGCAATATCGTGTTAAAAACCAAAAAACGCCATATTTATCCGCGTTCGGTAACTCAAGCTGAATATATAAAAACTATGATGAGTAATGAATTGGTATTCGGTTTGGGGCCGGCCGGAACCGGAAAGACCTATTTGGCTGTGGCTTTGGCTGTTTCGATGATGTTAGAAGGGACTATTGATAAAATTATATTATCAAGGCCGGCAGTTGAGGCCGGAGAAAATCTCGGATTTTTGCCGGGCGATTTGAAAGATAAAGTTGATCCTTATTTGCGTCCGTTGTATGATGCGTTGTATGAAATGTTGCCGGCCGAGCAAGTTGATAAAAAAATTGCTTTGGGTGAGATAGAAATTGCTCCGTTGGCATTTATGCGCGGTCGTACTTTATCGAATGCCTTTATTATATTAGATGAAGCCCAAAATACTACGCCGATGCAAATGAAGATGTTTTTAACAAGGTTGGGTGAGAATTCACGGATGGTGGTTAACGGAGATTTGAGCCAAGTGGATTTACCTCGCGGAGTTATATCGGGGTTACGTGATGCTTTAGATGTTTTGAAAGGGACTGATAATATCGGTTCGGTGCGTTTTTCAGCTACAGATGTGGTTCGTCACGGATTGGTTGCCAAGATAGTTAAAGCTTATGAAAATAAGAGCAAAAAAGAATATGGCGACGAATAGTAATCATATTGATGTAGTGGTTGAGGATGATAACTGGGCAAAAGTTGCTGTGATAAGTGAAGGTCAGTGTGTGGCAATTTTTGATGCGGTTTGTGATTATTTAACCAATCAAAAAATTAATGTTTGTTATGATTTGTTGAAATCAGGCAAATCGTTGGGTGCGGCTTTGGTGTTAAGTAATGCCGAGCAGGTGCGGCAACTCAATGCGGAATTTCGTAAGCAGGATAAACCAACTAATGTGTTGTCGTTTGCAAATATTGATGCTGATGATTTTAGGCAGATTGTTGAAAATGATGATATTATCAATTTGGGGGATATTATTATGGCTTGGGAAGTGTTGGTTGATGAAGCCAAGCAGAAAAAAATATCCGCAGAGCATCATTTTATACATTTGTTAGTGCATGGAATACTGCATTTGTTGGGTTTTGATCACCAAAATGATGATGAAGCCGAAGTTATGGAAAGTATAGAAATCGCAGTATTAGGGTTGATGAATATTGCTAATCCTTATGAGGAGTTTGATTAGAAAATGTCAGATGAAGATAGTCAGGAATTGAATATTTTTAAACGTTTTTTTCACCGCCGACAACAAGAAAATGTTCGCGAAACGATTGAAGATTTGATGGAAGAGGCGGCAGAAAACGGTGAAAATGATTTTAGTAAACATGAACAGTTGTTGCTTAATAACGTGTTGGATTTACGAGGTCGTAAATGTGAGAATGCCATGATTCCAAGGGCGGATATTATTGCTTTTCCCCGGACAGGATCGGTAATGGATTTGGCAGATTTGATGATTGAGCAAGGACATTCCAGAATACCGATTTACGGAGATTCTTTAGATGATATTGTCGGTATAGTTCATGTAATAGATTTAGTTAAAGGTGTTTTGCAAAAGCAATCGGATATAAAGGCCGGTGATATTGTCAGTGATAAGATTAAATTTGTAGCTCCGGAAAAAGGGGTGTTAGATTTGTTGAAAGAAATGCAGCAAGATAAGATTCATATGGCAATGGTGGTTGATGAATATGGCGGAATTGACGGATTGGTTACCATTGAGGATTTGTTGGAAGAAATAGTCGGTGATATTGAGGATGAGTATGATCATGAAGATGAGCCTATTATTTGCAAACAAAGCAATGGTAATGTTGTAGCTGAGGGTAAGGCCGAATTGGATGAAATAAAATCTGTATGTGATTTGGATTTGTATGAAGGGTTACCTGAAAGTGAAGAAGATGATATTGATACGATTAACAGTTTAATTTTTCATCTGATACAACGTGTTCCCAGCAGAGGAGAGGTGATTAACGGGTTAGGCGGCATCAAATTTAGGATTTTGGAAGCTGATCCTACTCAGATTAAAAAAGTGATGATTATCAGGCCTAATCTTGGAAGAGATTAACTATGGATCATGAAGAGCAGGAAAAAAAAACAAGAGAAATTGCGCAAGAATTTAAGGCCAAGCAACGAAGAAATTGGTTGCTTGTTTTGTTGAGGTATTTGGCTAAACATCCAAAGATTTCATCTTTAACGGTCGGTTTGTTAAGTGTATTTTCGTTTGCTCCTTATTTTAATTTTGTTGTTGCGTGCGGTTGTTTTGTGGTTTTAATGCATTTGTTGCTTGAAACTGATGGCTGGAAAGAGAAATTTAAGCTTGGGTATATATTCGGTTTTGGATATTTTGCTGCAGGATTTGCTTGGATAGGTAATGCTGTTTTGGTTGAACCTGATGAATTTGGGTGGCTTTATCCTGTAATATTAGTTCTTGCAGGATCTTTTTTCGGACTATTTGTTGCAGTGCCTGCGGCTTGTATGGGGTTAACAAGAGATAAGTTTGGTGAATGGCTGGTCTTTTGCGGTATGTGGGTGATTGCAGAGTGGGTTCGAAGCTGGTTTTTAACAGGTTTTCCGTGGAATTTGTTGGGATATTCATGGGCATTTAATCCCGAATTGATTCAGAATGCCGCAATCGGAGGGGTATATTTGACTTCGTTGTTGGTAATTATGGCATATACGGTTTGGGGGTTATTATTAAATGTCTATATAGAATCGTTATATGCTGATAGTGTCGATAATATTATGAAGAGATTATTTAAAAGATCGTATATAGCAGTTCTTATAATGGTTATTGTTTTTGGGGGAAATCTTCTTTGGGGTAAAGCAAGAATTGTCGATATGCAAACCGGCAATGTTACAGTAAGGATTGTGCAACCGAGTATTCCCCAGACAATGAAGTGGACAAGGGAGTTGGCTGAAGATAATTTTCAGACTTATATTAACTTAAGTTCGGCTAAAAGTGATAAGCGCCCGGATTGGGTGATTTGGGGAGAGACAGCCTCGCCGTTTAGGTTGGATGAAGATGAGGAACATCGGGCGCGAGCCGTAGATTTTTTGGAAGATAAAGAGTTGCTGATAAGCGGAATGGTAAGTTATCATGATAATCGAGGAAAATTTTTGCCGCATAATTCAATGGTTATTGTTGATGCTAAAGGCGAGGTCAGAGGTTATTATGATAAAAGCCATTTGGTTCCGTTTGGTGAATATATTCCATTAAGAAAATATTTACCGAAGTTTTTACGTCCGGTGGCTAATGCGATAGGTGAATTTGGAAGAGGAAACGGAGCTAAAACTTTTGCTATTGAAAATTATCCCTTATTGGGTGGGGCTATATGTTATGAAATAATTTTTCCTCATGAAGTGGCGGATAGGCAGACTCGTCCGGAAGTAATTGTTAATTTGACGAATGACGGATGGTATGGAGAATCGGCCGGACCTTATCAACATTGGGTGGCTGCAATGTTCAGAGCCGTGGAGGAAGGAATCCCAGTGGTAAGAGTTGCTAATAATGGTATAAGCGGGATGATAAATGCTTTTGGAGAAGAAAAGATAAAAATGGCTTTGAATGAGGTCGGATATAGAGATTTTGAATTAGAAAAAGCTTTAGCTAAAAGCACTGTTTATAGCAGGTTTGGTAATTTACCAATAATAATATTATGCTTGATTTTGGTGGCTGTTGGTGTTATAAGGCGACATAGAAGGCAAGTTGTGAGGTGAGTGATATGAAGGATAAGAAAAAAGATCGTAAAGGAAGTCGAGGCAGAACTCCTACGGGGGCTCCGAATCCGGTTGATGTACATGTAGGAAACAGGATAAAAATAAGGCGAAATTTGTTAGGATGGAGCCAGGAAAAGCTTGGTGCTATGTTGGGGTTAACTTTTCAACAGATTCAAAAGTATGAAAAGGGGTTAAATCGTGTCAGTGCCAGCCGTTTATGGGATTTCAGTGTTGTGATGAACACACCGGTTGGTTTTTTTTATGAGGATATGGATGATCAAACTGTGCAAAGCAGTCCGCGCAGATTTAGTAATCCTGATGCGGAGATGTCATTGAATGAACATAGCAGTTTGTTTGATGAAGATCCAATGCGAAAACAAGAAACTTTGGAGTTGATACGCGCTTATTATAAGATAAGCAATCGTAGTGTAGCCCAGAATTTGTATAATTTGATCGTTTCGATGTCAAAGAGCACTTATATTCAAAATAAAGAAGACAGTGACGAAGAAGGACGTTAAAAAAAATAAAAATTTGTCTTTCTAGTCTGGTTTGCAACGATTGTCAACAGAGCGATCGGATGGAGGCAAGTCTTCAAAATCGCCGAAGTTGAACATGTTTTTTTCAAATTCGCATTCATCGTCCAGGCCATTATAAGACTCGATTAGTCTCATTTTTTTCAGCGGACGGACAACAAAGTCGTTTTGATCGTCAAAACGGTTAAATTTATTGTGATGCTCAGTGTTTTTATTAATCATGGTATATTCTCCTCAAGTTGTGAATTACATATAATATTTTTTTTAGCTTTTTTAATCCACATAAGAGTAAATTTTACTTGAGATTATCCTAAAAGTCATATACTTGCATAAGTGTAACAGTGAGGACAATATGTGGAAAATTGATATAAAGAAACGTCCTGATTATGATAAATTGTTGAATAAATTGAATGCGCAATTGAATTGGAAGCACAATTGGCAAAATGTTGATTTGCTTTATCAACAGTTGCTTAGTGATAAGGCTTTTCGTAAAGAATTAATGCGTAAAGCTATTCATTTGAGTTCATTATGGATACCGGCAGCGATTTATTTTATGCCAAAATTTGTTTTGGTGCCGATATTGATGATTATTTTAATCGGTAATGTAATTTTGGAATATGGTAATTTTCGACGTTATCCATGGGCGCGCAAGTCATTTGGAGTGTTGTTTTTTAAGACTTTGCGTAATAAAGAAACTTCGCGTGAACATTTTCAATTTACCGGTTCAATATATGTGTTGGTATCTTCTTTGTTATGTTTGTGTTTGTTTGATAAAGTGATTGCTTCAATATCGCTGACAGTGATGTTGATATCTGATAGTGCGGCAGCATTGGTCGGGCGTTCGGTCGGCAGAATTAAATTTCATAAAAGCAAAACTTTGGAAGGAACTTTGGCGTTCTTTGTTTCGGCTTTGATTATTAATTTGTTGTTTGCGCAAGTTTATCCTTTTACCTGGGGAAGTGTGATAGCCTGTACGGTAGCTACGTTAGCTGAAGTTTATGAAGACAAAATTGAAATAGATGATAATCTTTCGGTACCGATATTTATGTCGGCAGTGTTGACTTTTTGGCAATAAACTTATTTTATTATTCCTCCTCCCAATAAATAGCTTCCATCATACAGAACAACGGATTGTCCGGGGGTTATAGCATTTTGTGGTGAGAAAAATTTTACGGAAAAAGCTTCGTTTGAGAGTGGTGATACTTCGACTTCACAAGGGGATTGTGATGAACGAATTTTAGCTAAACAACAGATTGTTTTATCGGGAGCCGGGGATTGCCAATTCCAATTGTCAGCAGTCAACTCGGTTTGAAGGCAATCTTCAGCATAACCTAAAACTACTTCGTTTTTTTCTTTGTTGATGGACAGAACATATAACGGATGAGGTGCGGATATTCCCAAACCACGGCGTTGACCGATGGTAAAATTCCAATAACCATTGTGAGTGCCGAGAATTTTGCCGTCAGTTCCGATGAAATTGCCGGTTTGAGGAGAAAACTGCAGTATATCGTTGATAGCTCCATTATAAAAATCCTGACTGTCAGGTTTGTCTGAAACGCTTAAGCCGGCCGAACGTGCTAATTCACGGATTTCCGTTTTGTTTTTTGATCCTAAAGGAAGGATTATTTTAGCGAGTTGTTCTTGGCTGAGCCGATAGAGAAAATAAGATTGATCTTTGTGCTCATCAATACCGCGGGTTATTTGATAGCGTTCGGTTTGGCTGTTGTATTCTATGCCGGCATAATGTCCGGTAGCAAATTTATCAAAACTAATGCCTGATTTGACGGCAGCTTGAGGAAGAACACTGAATTTGATTCTAGCGTTGCAAATTACGCAAGGATTTGGGGTTCGTCCGGCTTTGTATTCAGATTTGAAATTGCTCAGCACAATGTTTTTATATTCTTCACGGCAATCTAATACGACATGAGGAATGCCGATGGTTTGACAAACTTTGGCGGCTTCGGCAATGTCATCTTTATCAGGGGCAAAGCAACCATTGGCGTGTTCGGGAATGTGTGAAACATTAGCATCGTCCCATATTGACATGGTGGCACCAATGACTTCATGTCCGGCTTGTTTTAATAACAAAGCGGTTACCGAAGAGTCAACTCCTCCGCTCATTCCGACTAAAATTTTCATAGTTTTATTCCTTTGCTTAATATTTTACAATAGTGTTTTGATTTTACAAGTTTAAATGCGGCGATATTCCAAAAATACCGGACGGCGGCCTTCTTTTAAGGCTTTGAGCTGATATTTGGTCTCTACCCAGTCAGCGGGAGGATTACGCCAATCGTTGCTGTGGCGGGCGGTCCAGATAAATGAGGAAGATCGGTGCATTTGTTCTAACGTCCAACGTTTATATATCGGATGGTCGGTGGCAATCAGTAAAGTTCCACCCTTTTTGATTATGCGGGCGAGTTCGCTTAAATTATCAGGGTTAACAAAACGGCGATCAGCATGGCGCTTTTTCGGCCAAGGATCAGGAAAAAGCAAAAAAACATTATCAATCATGGCATCGGGAATACGGGCAAAGAGTTTGCGTACATCATCGCTATATATGCGGATGTTGTCCACTCGATCGGGTAAAAGGCGGATTTTTTCGGGCACCTCGGAGTTTTGTTTGATGCCGGTGAGTAAAGACAGTAAGTTGGCGATACCGTTTTGAAATACTTCTGCGCCGATAAAGCCTGTTTCGGGGTGAAGAAGAGAAAATCCGGCAAGATGTTCGCCGCCACCGAATCCGATTTCCAAGCATATTTTTTTTACCGGAGTGCCAAATAAATTAGGGGATATGGGCTGTTGTTCGCTGATTTCCAACTGAGGCAGAAATTGTTCCAAAAGCGAGGTTTTGGCTTTGCGGATTTTACGCCCTTTGCGGCGTCCGAAAAATTTGAAGTCGTCCATCATTAAATATCCTTGGCGGTTATAAGGGAAAACCCTTGATTGCTCAAGGGTTTTGATTGGCGATCTCGGGGCGATTCGAACGCCCGACCCACAGCTTAGAAGGCTGTTGCTCTATCCAGCTGAGCTACGAGACCATTAAAACGTTATCAGTAAAAACATAATTTTATGGTAAAGTCAAGCGTTATATGAAAAAATAAAGGAAGGCGGTCAGCCTTCCTTTATAGGACCCCATTTTGCTTCATAAATGGAGAGCAGCAGCGCGTATTCCGGTTTGAGAAGCTCTTGTTCCGTTTTGGGACGCAGCCTATTCTTTATCGTGATATTGAAAATCTCTTGCCAGTCCCATCCACGTTTCTTACATCGAAGAATAAATGGAAGCTCGCATTCAATTTCATAGCGATACTGTAAAGTTTTCGTCCGAAAAGATTTTCATAAAACTCTATCAAGTCCGTGTAACCGGAATCGAGCAAAGCTTCCTGAGCAAGGAAGCTTAGATGAGAAGGATACTCTTTTAGTTTTTTAAGAAGCAATTTAAATGCTTCATCAAAACGTTTTTTGGGGATATAATACGAACGATGTACAGAACGGGAATCGTCGTCGATATATAACTTTTCATCGCTAAACCTGTCTCGTTGCTGGATAAACTCTGTTTCAGCCTCAGCCTCAATATAGAAATACTCGCAATTAACGAGATTCCATAGGTCCGTAGCATTGGCTTTCTTGATAAACGCAATTTTTCCGTCAAGCTGCATGCTATGTCTACAACAGGTATCGAATATCTCACGTAATGAGCGACCTTTGCGTTTACCATAGCGCACGTCGAGATACATATTGACGAATTCTACCTCAACTTCGGGATGAAACCTGTGATGCTTTGCGTAGTCGTTAAGCAAATAATAATAGGTGTCAACCCAAATTTCATAATCAGCAAAGATTTTAGTTTTGAAAGGGCTGTGATAAACCCCTTCACAGTCAATATAATCTTGAAGCATTTGTTGTTCAACAGCGACATCAAATTGATGATACTTGACACACTTTTTTAGCAAGTCGATGTAATCGCGTTGAGCGATATTTTCCTCTTCAACTGAAGGATAGTCGCTACAATAGACTTTACTCGGAGCATGGATAAGACGGAGTTGCTCAGCTTCAGTCAAAAGTTGTTCAGATTGTATCTTAGCCATAACTTCCGGTGTTATTGCTTCTTTGTAAGTCATAATATTAATTTGTTAATAATTTTATTCTGTTGCTATTAAATACTATTTATTTGTTTTGTCAAGTTTTATAATACCGGATGGCAAGCTCAACAATTAGGTCAATGGCGATGTGAATGATGATGCTTCGGTTTATGCGGTTTAGTCTGACAGTGTCTAAATTTTGCTACTCTTATATAATTTTTTTGTTAAAAATGAATAAAATTCATTGACTTTTAGTCAGTTATATTTTAATTGTCTTCATTATCAGGGGATTTAACTTATGACTAAACGACAAGAAAATGCATTAAAAACCAGACAAAAACTGTTAGATCAAGCAACGGATTATATTGTCAGTGGTAATTTTAGCGATATAAAAGTAGAAGATATTACAAAGGCTTGCGGCTGTGCTAAAGGGACATTCTATATCTATTTTAAGAACAAAGAGGCTATCAGCGGGGAGATTTGTCGTAACCTTTTTAATCGTATTGTTTTGCGTATGGAACAAATGAAAGATAAGCCGTTTTTAGTGCGTTTAGAGCACTATTTTGTCAGCTTTATGGTGGAAGTTCAACGCTATGGAATAAATATTTGTCGCGAATGGATCAGAAATGTGATTGACCCGAAAACAGACACCAAAGATTGGGATAATACGAAATGGCAATTCGATATTGATATGCTGTCAGATATTTTAACCAAAGCCGTAAAAAATAACGAACTCAAAAAGAATACTCCTATTGATTTACTGACACACACAATTATTTGTGAGCTTTATGGCATGATGACGTGTTGGTGTATGTCGGATGGGGTGTTTGAACCAAGAGATGTGGCAGGACAGATTTTTAATACACACATTGCTCCAATGTTAAAACAGTATGAAACGGATGAAAAATGAAAAAATTATTCACATTTATAGTGGCTTTACTGACAACTTTTACAGTTCAAGGAAAGGAGATAGATATGTCAAATGCAAAGGTATTAGTGGTTTATTTTTCCCGAACGGGAGATCAATATAGTGTTGGCAACATCACCAAAGGCAATACGGCCATTATGGCTGAAATGATTGCGGATTATACGGGTGGAGATTTGTTTGAAATCAAGTTAAAAAATGATACTTACCCTGCCGAATATACTCCCTTAACAGAAGTTGCAAAAGCTGAAAAGTATAGCAATGCTCGTCCGGAAATCGCTTCTGATGTAAATAATTTTGATGGATATGACATCGTTTTTGTAGGAGGTCCTGTATGGTGGAGTGATTTACCTATGGCTGTCTATACTTTTATTGAAAAGCACAATTGGTCAAATAAAACAGTTATTCCGTTTACAACTCATGAAGGAAGCGGTTTGTCATCTGTTCCTCAAAATTTAAAAAATGCCACAAAGGCAAATATGCTGGATGGATTGGCTATCTATGGACATGAGGCACAAAATGAACAAGATAAAGCCCGTGCAAAAGTAAATACTTGGCTTGAACAAATTGGTTTTAAGAAAGGAAAATAAAATGATTAAAAAAACAATTTTAACAACAGCGGCAGCTTGTATGATGAGTATGGCTGTCCAAGCAAGCGAAGTTCCTTTTATTACTTTGAATAACGGCACAAAAATTCCCCAGTTTGGTTTGGGGACATACCATTTAGCCGAAGGTGATGAAGCTTATAATTCGGTATTAACCGCACTTAAAAACGGTTATCGCCACATTGATACGGCACATGCTTATCAAAATGAACGGTCGGTCGGTAAAGCCATTAAAGATAGCGGTGTGCCGCGTGAGGAAATTTGGGTAACTTCCAAGCTTTGGCCGCATGAATACGGCAAACCGGAGGCGCTTGATAAAATGTTACAGCGTTTAGGTTTGGATTATATTGATTTGGTATATTTGCACCAACCTATCGGAGATTATAAAGCCGGCTGGAAAACCTTGGAACAAGCCGTAAAAAACGGCAAAGTTAAAGCAATCGGTATTTCGGATTTTGATGCCAAAGATGAATTATATGATGATATTTTGGCTTCTGCCGAAATTAAACCACAAATTATGCAAATTGAATGCCATCCGTATGCACAGCGAAAACATTGGCAAGAACGTTTGAAAAAAGATGGAATCGCCCAAGAAAACTGGTTCCCTTTAGGCGGTCGTGAAAGCAACGGTGAAATTTTGCGTGACAAAACCTTAAATGAAATCGGTAAAGTCCATAACAAAACGGCGGCGCAAGTAATTATTCGTTGGCATTTGCAGGAAGGTTTTATTGTAATTCCGGGGACTTCAAATCCTGATTATATTAAAGAAAACATCAGTGTGTTTGATTTTGAATTGACAGATGAGGAAATGGAACAAATTCGCGCACTTGACAAAGAAAAACGCTATTTTACTATGCCCTATGAACAACAGGTGGAATATTTAGGTGGTTGGAAACCAGCAGATTAACAAAGGAGACAAATATGAAAAAAGTTTTAATTATATCCAGCAGTTTGCGTGTGGGAAGCAATTCGGAAATCTTGGCTCATGAAGCAGAAAAAGGCGCTATTGAAGCCGGAAACAAAGTTGAATTTATCACTCTAAAAGATAAGAATATCCAATTTTGTCGGGGGTGTTTGGCTTGTCAGAAACTGGGAAAATGTGTGCTTCAAGATGACATGAATACTTTAATTGACAAGGTTCAAAAGTCAGATGTGCTAATTTTTGCAACCCCCATTTATTATTATGAAATGAGCGGACAATTAAAAACATTTTTAGACAGATGCAATCCTCTTTTTTCCAAAGAAAATAACTTTAAGGATGTTTATTTAATAACTACTTTATACGATGAAACTTCCGGAAAATCAGAACGTGCAAAAGCCGGTTTAGAGGGATGGATTGAATGTTTTGCTCAAGCTCGTTTGGCTGGATTATTGGATTGCGGTGGAATCAATGAACCAAAGGAAGCGTCCGAGCATAAAGATGCTTTAAAAAAGGCCTATGATTTAGGAAAAAATATTTAAGGATAATAAATGATGAAAAAGTTTTTATTTTTTATTTTTTCAATAATGCTTTTAATGAAAGGTCAAGCGATGGCTGTCACAGTCAATATTTACTATACAGGTGAAAACGGTAATGCCCGAAAGTTTGCCGAGGAAATGGAACAAAGCGGAACGGTTGCGGCTATTCGTGCCGAAGAAGGCAATAGAAAATATGAATACTTTTATCCCAAAAATGATCCGGAAACAGTGCTTTTGATTGACAGTTGGGAAAGTCAAGAGGCTATAGATAAACACCATGCAACCCCGATGATGGATAAAATTACCGAATTGCGCAACAAATATGACTTGCACATGCGAGTAGAACGCTTTATTGAGGATGAAACAATCCCTGAGCAGGATAAAAACTTTATCAGGAAATAATCGGGAGGAAATATGAAGAAATTCTTATTAATCACTTTAATGACAACAGTATTTTTGACGGGGGGACAAACAATGGCACAAGCTTTAAATGCGGAACAAGAATCTATTGCAGAAGTGGCGGCTTATGCGGCCAGAGGTAACCAAGAAGGATTAAAAAAAGCCCTTATCAAAGGACTGGATAATAAAGTTCCTGTTAATACTTTCAAGGAAATCTTGGTGCAATCTTATGCTTATTGCGGATTTCCACGTTCTTTAAATGCACTTTCCGCTTT
>Ga0247611_10000474_pt1 | contig 81913 bp, 62 predicted proteins | sample 177DNAGHGhighgp2_FD_192422 | JGI IMG/M metagenome (GOLD analysis project Ga0247611, IMG submission 192422) | Sheep rumen microbial communities from Palmerston North, Manawatu-Wanganui, New Zealand - 1770 DNA GHGhigh gp2 | ecosystem: Host-associated > Mammals > Digestive system > Stomach > Rumen... | reverse complement strand
TATTATATCACCTCATTGCCAGATGACCCGGAACTGGTTCTTAAGGCCGTAAGGTCACACTGGTCCATTGAGAACCAGCTGCATTGGAGAATGGACGTCGCATTTAGGGAAGACTTTACCAGAAAGACCAACAATGCAGCCATCAACTTCTCTGCATTAGGGAAAATGGCGCTGATGATGCTGAAATCATGGGACAAGAAGGTTGGCATCGCAAGCAAGAGAAAATTCTGTGGATGGAACGAGGATACCAGGGACATTGTCCTAGGCATCAAAAAGCAATGTTAAAACTATTGAGCGTCTGCCCTGATTCTTATTTATAACTATGCAAGTTGAAATTGAAGTAGAAACTAATCGAATTGCAGATATGAAGAACTGATTTGCTCGATAATGCCCAACATAGGTTATCCGTCTCCCATCAATACAGGGACCAGATTGCTGTGTGAGAAAAAAACGAGGGTGTGTCATTGTTAATGCACACCCTCGTTGTGAATGTTGTAATCTGTATGTGGATTACTATAGAATCATCTTGAGCTTACTTCTGCAAGAACTTCTTGCCGTTCTGGATGACAACGCCCTTATTAGAAGCGTTCACCTTCTGACCAGCGAGGTTGTAGATGGCACCGTCGATAGCAGCAGCCTTTGCGCTCTGGATGCCAGTAGAGCCGAAGTTGAATGTAACAGCGTTCACAGCCAGATCCTTGTTGTTTGCGCACTTGATAATGGCGATACGCAGAGTGACCTTGTAAGGATTTGAAGCAGCGAACTCAGCAGGAACAGCCAGTTTCACATGAGAGATACCGTTGGCATTGGCACCACCAGAAACTCCCTTTGAACCATCGTTACGAGATGGGTTGTAGCCGTTGGCAGCCTCGTCCCAAGGATTGTCCTTGTTCTTAGCCTCTGCATCGTAGTCAGCCTGATACTCGTCACCGAACGACTTAGCGTTATCGGCGTTGATGAGCCAGCCAGTGTCAACGTTGGTGTCGCCCTCGCCAATCAGCTTGACATTGATGCGGATAGCGTCGGTTCCTACCTTTGTTACGTCGAACTCGAAAGAAGACATTCCTGCAAGTGTCTTATTGATGTCACCTTCTTCAATCGTGAAGTCGATGTAAGCACCTGCACCCTCTGCAAGGTCAGCGGTAGCCTCAGCACCGTCAACGTTGCCATTGATGGGACGCCAGCTAATCATGCCCTCGGTCTCGCTGGGGAACAGCAGGTTTTCACCTGTAGTGTTCTTAACGGCTGTAACGGCATTAGCACCGTCCTTGTCACCAATCTTGATGTCAGCACCAGGAGTGATGTCTGTTGCGGTGATGCTCTCACTGCCAGTAACAACAGCCGAAACGTTGGCTTCCTTTGTTTCACGATTGACGCTGCTAGGCCATACAATCGTCTGTGCACTTGCTGCTATCGTTGCAAGGAGAGCAGCAGAAAAGAGTAAAGTTTTCTTCATAACTGTTAATTTTTTTAGTTAATAATTAATGATTAATTTGTATCTTGGTGCAAAAATACTGAATTCTTTTAATCCAGCAAAATATTTTGCTTTTTTTTATTATTTTTAAAAGACTGTCGAGACAATAAGCCTCGACAGCCTTTTCTGATACATTTATTTGCTCTTGTAACCAGGGTTCTGGTCTGCCTCGGTAACAGCACCATTAGCATAGATTTCATCCTGCGGGAAGGGACGGAACCACTTGTACTGACCGTCAGGACCGACGAACTGGTCCTTTGAGGTGATGCCGCTGGCAAACTCAACATTGTAATTGATGAGTCGCTTGGTGCGACGGAGGTCCATCCAGCGGTAGTACTCTCCACAAAGCTCGCGAGCACGCTCATCGAGAATTACATCGATAGGATCGAGATTGGTAACGAAGGGTACATTGTCAATACCGCTTCCGAGGTTGACAGACTGATCAGTACCATCGCTATAATGGCGTTTGTAAGCTGCGTAGCTTGTCAGTTCTTCTGCGTTTGCGCGCTTGCGAACTACGTTCAAGCGCTGAAGAGATGTGGCATCATCACCTGCCATGTGATATGCCTCTGCAGCCAACAGATAGGATTCTGTCAGGTGGGCCAGAATAATGTTGTGGAATGAAACACCACTGGTACCATTTCGAACGGTTGTATAGTCATCGAACTTTCGTACGCATAGGCTCTGACCTGTAGAGGTGCGGGCTGTGGAGTAACGCTGTGATGCAGTTGTATAAGTGATTTTTCCTGTACGCTTGTTGACAGAAGTCTTTACATAATAGCAGGGATCCGAAGTCGAGTAGATACTCGTAGTCTCGTGATTAGCTGCACTAGTGTTGTAGTCAGATAGCTTGCTAAGGTCCTCATACCATGCAGGGAAGTAGTAGCGTATGCGGTTGCTGTGACGAGCTGCAAAGTAGTAGTCCTTATAAGCATCATACTGCTCCACCATGAATGTTCCCTCGAAACGCACGTCGCCTGGCTCAAACAAGTAGATGAGTTTCTCGCTGGCGGGGAACTGGCTATTGGTGTACTTTGTCTGTTCTGAGCTTCCCGAATCATCGGCATCGTTGTAGTAGTTACCAAATTGAGCCTGCTGGTGGTTACCGTCAGTATTGGGGTTCTGTCCAGCTATACCGTCAAGATATTGAACACCAAAGATGATATCGGCATTGTTGTCGTTAGACACGTCCCACATATCACTGAAACTCATAGATGGAGTTTTTCCTGCAATAGCCTTATCGGCGTACTGCGCTGCCAGCTTAAAGTATTCTGTTCCGTTGATTCTGACATTGCTGCCATCAGCATCAGCTGAAGTCTCATTGTCCCATGCATAGGCCAAATAGAGCTTGGCTAGGAAATTGTAGACAGCACGCATGCTTACGCGCCCAGTGTTGTCATCGGCAGGGAGAATACCGTTACTCTCCACCTCCTTTAATAATTTGATGGCGTAATCATAGACCTCCTTTTGGCTACTGCGGGGGAAGTCTGTTTCCACACCCTGTACATAGTGGTCGAGGATGGGGACACCTCCAATCTGCTGACTAAGCAGATAGTAATAGAATGCCATCAGGGCTTTAGCCTCGTCAATACGCTTGGCTACATTACTGCCAGCGGCCTTCTCGCCATACTGGATAACACCCCAGCATTGCTGAATACCATTGAAGCAGTTCTTGTAAAAACTCAGCACATCGCCATTCTGGGCGTTGAGGTCCTTATACAGTGAGAGCTGTGAAGAGGAATAATTACTACGTCCCTGCTCGTAAAGATCGGTACCGCTGCAAAAAAGGTTAGGAGCACCATTATAAATATTGCGCAGAAGGTAGTAAGGATATACGCTATAGTTCTCGAATCCGTCCTCTGTGATGAAATATTCGTCAGAGTTGATATTCGACTTGTTCTTTGCTTCCAGGAAGTCACTGCAGCTAGTGAGCGTCATTCCTGCAACGGCAAGTACTGCAAAAAATATCTTTTTCATATATGTTATCTGTTAGACGTTTTTAGAATTTTACGCTTGCACCGAACTGATATGTAACCGTGCTAGGACCACCATTGGAGAGTGATGCACCTGCCCATTCAGGATCGAAACCCTTGTATTCACTGCCCCATACGAATGGGTTGGTGATATTTACATAAAGACGGAGTGAGTTGATAATCTTGGTCTTGGCCAACAGCTTCTTGTCGAATGTGTAGCCGAGAGAGATGTTCTTAACCTTCCAATAGCTGGCATCGACCACCTGGTAGGGGGCACCCTTTGAGTTGGCTGATTTCATGCTGCTCATGCTGTCGGCTCCGTCCTTACCATTGCTGCTGAATGCGTAGGTGCCTACACCGGCTCCTGTGGCAGCTTCATTGGTTGGGAAGGGATATTCACCATAGTTAGTCTCCTGTTGGTATACCTCATTGATACGGTTGCCGTTTGCATCGTAATCGCAGCTCAACAGCGTTCCTGCAGGGATGTAGAAATCCATGACGATGTGTTGCATACCACGGTCACCGTAGTTGGTGTACTGCTTGTAGAATGGTGAATAAACCGAATAGTTCTGCTTGGTGTAGATGTTGAATGAGAAATCCCAGTTCTTCCAAGAGAGATTAGAGCTGATGCTTCCAGTCCAGGTAGGATTAGCCTTGCCGATAATGCTCTTGTCGGCTGCGGTGATAGCACCGTCGCCGTCGAGGTCGTCAACGATAGGCATACCTTCACCCCAACCATAGCATGCATAGTAGTAGTCGCGGCTCTTGACAGTCTGTCCGGGGGTAAAGCCTTTGTCTCGGGCAATCTTGGTGTCAGGAACAGTGATGTCTTGATCGCTGACGATACCACTCCACTTGTAATTATACAAGGCATGGAACGACTCTCCTATAAAAAGGCTGTTGGCTATTTCATCCTCACCGGTTGATGTTTCAACTACTTCGTTGTGGTTGTGTGAGAAGTTGAAGGTTGTAGACCAGTACCAGTCCTTACTCTGTACGTTGACAGTGGTCAGGGCAACCTCGATACCAGTGTTCTTAACCTTTGCGATGTTATCGGTAACGGTTGCACCACCAGTGGTGTAAGGCAGCTGGCGGTCGTAGAGCAGGTCGATGGCCTTTCGGTTGTACCAGTCAATGCTACCATTGATGCGTCCGCCGAAGAAACCGAAATCGATACCGGCATTCAGCTCTGAGGTCTTCTCCCATGTCAGGGCCTTATTGACGATTGAACTGGGATAATAGGGATACATGCCAGTATTGTCACTGAATCCATAGTAGACACTACCGCCGCTGGCAACGACCTGTGTGGCGTAGTTACCTACAGCATTGTTACCTGTCTGGCCGTAGCTGGCACGCAGCTTAAGGTTACTCAGCCAACCCTTGGTCTTCTCCATGAACGGCTCCTCAGATATACGCCAAGCGACAGCAGCAGAGGGGAAAGAACCCCAGCGGTGACCTTCAGCAAAACGTGATGAACCATCCCAACGAATCGTACCTGTGAAGTAATAGCGGCCCATGTAGTTGTAAGCCAGACGTGCTGCCCATGAAAGCATGCTCCACTCTGTATACCCAGAACCGATAGAGTAACTGTCCTTGTCAGAAGCCTGTCCCATGTTGTACCACATAGCCTGTGGAATGATACCATAAACTTCAGCATCGTAGTTGTCTTGATTGAACTTAGATGCGCTGAAGAGTCCCATCACGCTGATGGTATGGTCATTAAACGTTTTGTTATAGTCAATCTGGTTATCCCATGTCCACTGGAACTTGTGGGTGTTCTTGGCATAAGCTCGGTTGAGATTCTCACCGCGTGCACTCGTGTTAGTGTCCTCAAACTGTCCGTTGCGGATGGCTGTATAGCTGGGCGAGAAAGTTGACTTGATTGATAAATCCTTGATAGGAGTCAACATCACGTAGAGGTTTGCCAGCAACTGGTATGTGCGAGTATTGTAGTACGAATTCTCCAAATCTGTCAGTGGGTTGGCTGTTCCGGTGAACTGGTCTCCAGATGTGCCCAATGCAGAAGATTTACCAGGATAGAGAATAACCTTGCCATCGTCATCATAGGCACGTGTAACCGTATTCAGACGGAATGCTGAGCCTATGGCGGTATCATCTACAGTGCGATTTTCCTTGAATGCGCCATTGAAACTAATACCAGCTGAAATCCAGTCTGTCAGCTTGGCATCAACGGTTCCCTTCAAGTTGAAGCGCTCCATGTTATCACCTTTAAAAACACCCTGTTCATTTTGGTAACCAGCACCAAAATGGTAGTTTACAGAGCCGCCGTTTCCGCTGACACTAATGAAGTGGTTCTGCTGGGCTGCAGTCTGCGTGAAAAGGCCGATCCAGTCGGTCTCCTTTCCGCTAGCAATCACGTCCTTGATGTAAGAATCACTTAAATCGCCGCGGGTTAACCATGCAGTCTGGTAGTTACCCTGAGTGATACCCCAGTAGTTCTGAGCACCGTATTTGCCGAGGGTTTGGCTACCCTGAGCATCCATAGCGTTCAGGTAGCGGAAATGACGGTACTGTGAGAATTGAGTGCCGTTCATGAATTCCGGCATACGTGCAGTCTTCACGATACCATAGTATCCCTCGTAGCCGATAGTAGGCTTGCTATACTTCTTACCTTGCTCCTTGGCACTCTTAGTGGTCACAATGACAACACCGTTTGTTGCGCGTGAACCATAAATGGCAGTTGAGGAAGCATCCTTCAGAATATCAATACGTTCGATGTCCTGAGGATTGAGGAAGTCAATGTTGTCAGTGATGATTCCATCCACTACGTAGAGAGGTGTACTGCTGTTGTTGAATGATGACTTACCACGAATCTCAATGTCAAAGCCACCACCAGCACGGCTGCTGTTCTGAGTAATGCTCACACCAGGAACAGAACCCTGTAGGTTTTCCATCACTGTTGTAGCACCCTTAGCATTGAGCTTTTCAGTGTCAACAGAAGAAATCGCTCCCGTCAGGTCGCTCTTCTTCATCGTGCCGTAACCCACGACCACCACGTCCTGAAGGGTTGTGGCGTCTTCTTTAAGAATTACGTTAACACTTGTCTTACCAGCGACATTGACATCCTGCGACTGCATACCGATGTATGAAATCGTCAGCACTTTGCCGCCGTTCATCTTAATGGTGAAGTTACCGTCGAAGTCCGTCACTGTGGCATTCTTGGTACCTTTCTCCATTACAGTAGCGCCGATGACGGCCTCGCCCGTTTCATCGACCACATTTCCTGTCACCGTCTGAGCAGATACTGTGCCAACGAACAGGCTTAGTACCAACATCAGTGCGACGCGGAAGGTTTTTAAATTACCTTGCATACTTAGTTATTATTATTAGTTATTAAATGATAATTGTCATCGATTTGGATGCAAAGATAGTCATTATTTGCGTAATTAACGAAAATTTCTGCAAAAATAATCACGTAATCGTTTGCAAATTTTGTTAAACGTATATTATTATTATAAATAAGGTATATATTAGTGTCCCTTTTAAGAATGCAGAACTCTTAATCTAATTTAAATCTTGATGTCATTTGATGGAAGGTTAGTGCAATTTTTGTATATTTGCACGCAACTAATAATGTATAAGGATGAGAACTAACTACTTCATCAAAAACATGTGCTTGGCTTTCCTTCTGTTGCTGACAAGTATGGCTATGGCAGAAGATAGAACTCCAGCCTTTCCAGGGGCTGAGGGTTTTGGCATGTACACTACTGGCGGACGTGGCGGAGCTGTGTATCATGTGACAACCTTGGAGGACGGAACCCAAGAGGGCACTTTCCGTTGGGCGTGCAATAAGAGTGGGGCGCGCACTATCGTATTTGATGTCTCGGGCACTATCTTCTTAAAGTCAGAACTAAAGATAAAGAATGGTAATGTGACCATTGCCGGCCAGACTGCTCCGGGAGACGGCATCTGTATCGCCAATTATCCGTTTGTCATTGCCTGTAAGAACATCATCATCCGCTACATGAGATTCCGTCTGGGCAATGAAGCCCTCAAAACCAATAATAAGGCTCATGAGGGTGACGGCCTGGGTGGGATGGACTCAGAGAACATCATGATTGACCACTGCTCTGTGTCGTGGAGCATCGACGAGTGTCTTTCCGTCTATGGGTCGAAGAACATTTCCGTGCAGTGGTGCATCGCATCGCAGAGTCTGAACAATGCCGGACACTCCAAGGGTTCCCATGGCTATGGAGGCAACTGGGGTGGTAGTGGCGCCTCATACCATCATAACCTGATTGCCCATCATATTTCCCGTACACCCAGACTCGGTCCGAGGCCTGGTACGCAGACTGACGAGCGGATGGATATGCGTAATAACGTGATTTACAACTGGATCGACAATGGCGTCTATGGCGGTGAGGGCATGAATGTGAATATCGTGAACAACTACTATAAGCCTGGTCCTGACACCAAGACGGGAGCCAAGGGTATGCGTATTGCCAGTATCGGCATCCGTACCTCGGCATATACCAAGCACGACACTTCGACGCCTAATGACTGGGACAAAATGTGGCATGTATGGGGGAAATTCTATGTGGACGGCAACATCAACGAGAAATATCCCGAGGTAACCGCCGATAACTGGGAAAAGGGTATCTATAACCAGATTGACAACAACAATGTTGACAATACTTTCACGCAGGAGACCAAGGACACCATGCGTCTTGCCGAACCCATCTGGTTTGAGACTGTTACAACACATACGGCTGAGCAGGCTTTCGGACAGGTGCTGGCCTATGCCGGTGCTTCGTTGCACCGCGATGCTGTGGATGAGGTGATGGTGAGCGATACACGCAACGGTGAGACAACCTATACAGGAAAAGACTGCAAACGCGGAATCATCAATTCGCAGGACGACCTGAAACCTGCCAATGCGGGTGACGATTGGAGTGCATGGCCAGAACTTAGGAGTGAGTCTGCTCCTGCTGATACCGATGGTGACGGTATGCCCGATGACTGGGAATTGGCGCATGGCTTGGATCCCAACAATCCTGACGACGGTGCCGTGGCAACGGACAACGCTTATACGAACCTTGAGATATACCTGGCTTCGCTTGTTGAAGACATCACCAGCCGGCAGAATGCGGGTGGAGTGGTGATGAGCGGTCAGCAGACAACGGCCATCATCGTTCCATACCGTATGCCTGAGCTGATGGAGAACCATCGCTTATACACTCTTGACGGCAGACTGGTGAACGGCTCGCTGAGACCTGGTGTCTATATCAGGAACGGAAAGAAACTTATCATCCAAAAGTGAATATGAAACTATTACTTATTTCTCTGGCGTTGGCTATGACTGGCGTGGCCGATGCACAGACCAGCTACAAGTCGGAGGTATGGTCGCCGGATAATGGTGACGGGACCTACACCAATCCAGTGATCAATGCAGACTATAGTGATCCCGATGTCTGCGTAGGTGCCAGCGGGGAGGATTACTACCTGACGGCCTCGTCGTTCAACTGCATACCAGGCCTGCCCATCCTTCACTCGAAAGACCTGGTGAACTGGGAAATCATCAATTACGCCCTAACCTCGCTTTATGAGGGCGATGCAGAACTGGAGAAACATTTCAGTACGCCTCAGCATGGCAATGGTGTGTGGGCTCCCTCCATCCGTTACCATGACGGCTGGTATTATATCTATTGGGGTGACCCGGATTTCGGTGTGTATATGGTGAAAACGCAGGACCCTGCCGGTAAATGGGAGAAGCCTGTCTGTGTAATCAAAGGACAGGGATATATCGATACCACCCCCCTATGGGATGACGACGGCCGCTGCTATCTCGTAAACGGATGGGCTAACTCACGCTCGAAGTTCGCCTCGGTGCTGACGGTTCGTGAGATGAGCGCTGACGGCACGAAGGCTATCGGACAACCCGTTATCGTGTTTGACGGCAATGGTACGGAAAATCGTACTTGCGAGGGACCGAAGTTCTATAAGCGTGACGGGTGGTACTGGATTATGTGTCCTGCAGGTGGTGTGCCCACGGGTTTCCAGCTGGCTATGCGTTCCAAGTCACCTTATGGCCCCTATGAGCATCAGATAGTTCTTACCCAAGGCAAGACCAACATCAACGGTCCCCATCAAGGTGGCTGGGTGCATACCAAATATGGCGAGGACTGGTTCCTGCATTTCCAGGACAAGGAGGCTTATGGCCGTGTGGTACATCTGAATCCCGTGGACTGGTCGTCAGGCTGGCCTGTAATGGGAAAAAAAGGTGAGCCTGTGACAACCTGGCAAAAGCCGAAGAGTGCTTCGAATACGATTGTCAACCCTGTGGAGAATGATGAATTCAACGCTCCTGTCATGGGCAAACAGTGGCAGTGGCATGCTAACTATGATGAGAAGTTCGGTGTGCCGACTGCCTTCGGCACGTTCCGCATCTATACCTATAAATTAAGTAAGGAGTGGAAGAACTTTTGGGAGGTGCCCAATCTGCTATTACAGAAGACACCGGCCGATGCGTTCACCGTTACCACGAAACTGCGTATGACTTCGAAGGCCGACGGACAATTTGGTGGTCTTGTCATGATGGGACTTGACTACAGTGCCCTCGTCGTCAGAAGGGTAGGGCAGGTGTTCCAACTGGTGCAGATGACCTGTAAGGCTGCAGACAAGGGCAATGCACAGACAGAGCAAGTCATTACCACACTGAAGCCGACGGCAGAAGACAAGATCGACTATAAGCCCGGCATCCATGAGGATATTTATCTGCGGCTTTCCGTGAGAGACAGTCAGGTGCGTTTCTTCTGGAGCAAGGATGGCAAGACATATTCCGACTGCGGAGACACGTTCCTGATGAAGGAAGGCAAGTGGATTGGTGCGAAGTTCGGCTATGTAGCCGCTGAGACTGATCCGAAATGTGACCGGGGCTGGGTGGATGCCGACTGGATCAGGATAACGAAGGATTAAAAAGAAAGAAGAGGTAGCCAAGACGCTGCCTCTTCTTCATTATATAAGAAGGAAGGATTATCTGATGATCGTCTTCTTACCATTGATGATGTAGATTCCCTTACCAGGCTGCTTGACGCGGATGCCCTGCAGGTTGTAGATGACATCTTCACCATTGGTAGCATTGAGTGTCTTGATGCCTGTGGTGCCAGCCACGTGGGCCTCTGGACCAAGACCGCCCATGGCATTGGCAGAGCGGATGGACAGACAGTAGAGGTCAGGATTGACTTCGAGATTGTAGGATGTCCCGTCGGTCAGTGCAACAAACTCTCCACTCTTGAAGATGGCATAGGCAATGGCGCCATTGACAGCAGACCAGGTGATGGAACCATTGTTGTATTTGGCATCAGCGGGTGCATTGACTTGTGCAGTCAGAGCTGCAGGATCCCATTTTTTTGTCGCATTCTGGGAGAACATCTTCTCGTAGGTGAAGAGAGTTGTCTGGGCTGCAATCAGGATGGTTTGGTAGATGCCGGAGAATGAAGTGATGGCATTGCTCTCAGGTGTAATGTTATTGCCATCGATATCCATCGTGTTGTATTCACCGAAGACATACGGATCGGTGTTATTCATACCTTTCTCTGTCCATCGGGTGTCGGCCAGGGTGGCTTCTGCATTCTTGCCGAGAGTGGTGTTCAGATAGACGGCGATGGGTTGGTTGGCCCAGGCGCGTCCGAATGTCCAGGTGTCATTGTCCTCGGCGAGATCTACGACTTTGCAGTTGTCGAATATGTATCCGAAATCGGTCATGGTTCGTGGTGCAACGATGGAACGGTCGCCGCTAAAGAATCTTGAACGTTGTTCAAGGGAGAGTGTCGTGTTCTGGAACCGGACATCACCGCCACCGCGGATAAAGTCGACAGTACCATGGATGTCACAGTCCTCCCAGTAAGACTGCATGCCATTGTTAAAGCCGTAGTAGGTGTCCTGATAGGAGAGCATCTTCACATTCTTGCCGATTGTACGGTTTCCTGCATCATAAAGGACGGAGGCACTGCCAGTAGCACCGGCATTGTAGTAATCAAGGGCGTTCTTCAATGTCAAGTCCTGCAGATAGAGGTTCTCAGAATTGTTGGTGAACATGTTTGAACTACCCAGGCCTTCAATGTACACATCGGGTGCCGTAACAATGATGGTGCTGTCTTTCGACTGTCCGATAATGGATATGTTGTAACCGGTGATGTCGGTCTGTACAGCCTCATCCAAGTCGTAGACACCGTTGGGCAGGAAGACGAATGAACGATCGGCCCTCTCTTTGGCATTCTTTACCGTCAGCTCCTCGAGGGCATTGGTAAACCCGGTGACCTGTCCTGGCTTGACGATAAACCAGTTGCCGAAGTTTTCGTAGTTCGATTCAGCAGTGTTAATGATCTTGATGGAATGAATGTACACTTCGCCTGGTGCTTTGATACAGAGTGAGATAGTACCGCCTTTTCCCTCATATTTGAAACTGGTAACATCGCCTTCTTCCTCAACATAGGTGCTGATGGCAGTCAGCGTGTCGCCGGCCTCAGACTTGACATAGATGCTGTCGCCTTGGCTGTACATGCAGATGGCAAGTCGGATGTTAGCTTTCGGACCGACAAGCAAGTCAATCTTATTGCCGTCTTGGAAGGCCCATCCGTGTTGTGAGTCAAGCCAGTGATATCCTTTCCCGGAGACGTTGAATGCTTCATGATCCTCGGGATCGAAGTATTTGTCAGTGAGGTCGAAGATGTATTTCTTGCTGGTACTGACCTCTTCAATTTCCGTGGCATAGGCATAGAGGGTGATGTCTTCGTTGACGACATCCTTAACGGTGTACTTCTGCCCACCTTCTGGGGTGTGGCACCAACCGCGCATTTTATAGCCATCCATCACCGATACATCATAGGGCTCAACGTCAAAGTATCCGATGGCCTCGCCCTTTTCACGCTCTTCCTGACTGAGAATGGTCTCCCCGTCTGTATCAATGTAGGTCAGCTTGAAAGTGGCTGTACGGGCAATGTTCAGTGTATAGGAAACCTTGTTTTCACCCAGGTTCATTGGGATGACAACCTTGCATTGCTTGTCGTCTCCATCATAGGTAATGGTGCCGACTTTTCCTTTTAGTGCTACGGCTTTCACGGGGTTGTCCTTACTGATCATCTTGTCCTTCCTTCTGATCTCGAGGGATCCTTCGTAGTCATCGCCAAAGAGGTCTTCTCTTGAATACGATTTGTCATTTATGGTCAGAGATGCCAGAACAGGCCAATCCCGGTCAATACCGGTGAGTGTTCCCTCGATGATGATGTTGGAGAAGCCCATCTGTTTGCCTTTTTCAAGATTATAAAGGTTGATGAGCAGTCCACAAGTGCCTTCGCCTGGGGTTGCACCTGAAAGATCGTATGACAGCTCCGTCACATTGGCGGCATTACTATCACGGTTGGGCTTGACACCGGTCTCTAATGAGAGAATGGTCTTGTCAGCATTCTGCCAGGAGATATCGAGATGACCGTTGTCAGTACCATAGCGGGTTGTCTTAAACGTGACCTTGGTTGGTGTAAAAGTAAGACCGAAATCAGGCTGGATAAGGAAACGGACTGCATTGCTCTCGTCTTTTCCACTTTGCTGGCTTAGTGGTTCTATCAGTGTCTGCCCGGTTTTCTTGTCTGCTCCCTTGATGACAAGATTGCTACCAAGTGTCACCTTGTTGTCGATGAAATGGGTGGCAGCTGTGCCAAAATCCGCTTTCTGCCCCGTCGTACCAAGGTTAAAGGCAAATGTGGCCTTGACCGGTTCCTTGTTGAGGGTATCATTCTTGGCAGGCTCTGGCTCTTTCTCCTTTTGAACTACGCTGATGGAAGCGAGGTGTTTCCCCTTATTGATGATTTCCACATAGCCTTTCTTGACATCGGCCTCGGTAGCTGTGTAGACTGTCGTGGCTTTCGTGGCGTTGGTGCCTGCAATAGAGTAGGCATAGGCCGTATCGACACCAACAACGGTTACGATGTCAAGTTTACTTTTGACCGGAACCTTGAAAACGACACTGTCCCCGGTCTGTATGCAGTTCTTGCCCTTGCTGATGACCTTCCCATTGGCCTCTACGGTCAGCAGGATGCCGTTCTTTTCAACAGCTTTGATCGTGCTTGCCTTAGTTGTCTTCGACAAGGCAACGATGTCGGCTACAACGGTACTGTCTTTGAAATCCCAGGTCGCGGTGATGTCCTCTGCCTTGCTGACCATTGCCAGAATGGACAACAGGCATATAGTACCGATTCTCTGTAGTTGTTTCATAATGATAGTTTTAATAATGAATGATTTGATTATAAAGTTGTTATTTTATGACTTTTGTGACCGACTTCCCACCATCGGCAAAGCGCTCTACACGAATCATCACTCCTTTCTTGGGGGTGTCGAGCCGAAAGCCGTCAAGTGAGTAGTATTCGGTGGCGAGAATAGCTGATAGACATGGTGTGTCCTTGATGCCTGTTTCAATCTTGACACAAGCAGGATAGTACTCCTCGACGGCGCTCTCGGCATTGGCGTTTTCTGCTTTCATAATGTCCTCTACAATCGAGTTCATGTAGACCTCAAGGTTGGTGTACCAGCCTTTCTCTGTGTCGAGCGTATAAGCGTTGCCGTCTGTTGCATCATTGGGATTGAGCCCATTTGCAGACTCCCACTCATCGGGCATACCGTCGCCGTCAGTGTCGAAACCTTCGACATGGCTTTCGGAAGCTAAGTCAGGAAAACTGGGGTAAGTCTCGTTCTGCTCACCATCAGGATCGTTAATGAAGTCGAGTTGACCTGCTTTTTTTGTGACAGGACCTGTATATGTGGCTGTGCCTGTGCTTACTTCAATAGCATAGCGTGCGTCAACAAGGTCGCGATAGAGGCTTGCTCCAGCGAAGCTAAGCACATTGTTAAATGCATTCTCGGCTGAGTGGGTGGTGATGTCGCCTGTAGGACAGGGTTCGTCAAGCTTAATCTTTACATAATCAATGCCGTCGGTATGTGTCACATACGTCGTTGTGCTACCATACATGTGGTTGGGATCTTTGCTATACCGTTCACCGTCAATGGTAATCGTTCCTGTGTCATAAGATACTCCGCTCCAATCGTAGTTGGCCTCCTTTCCAGAAGCTGCGGCAGTAACATAGTTACCCTTAATATAGTAACGACTGGTCATGCCGGTTAGCTCTGCTGGAGTCGAGTTGCCGCTTGCACCGACAGTTACTTGGGTGACACGGGTGTTAGATGAATTAGAGGGACCAGCTTTATAGTAATTGTTCACGATGTTGATATATCCACCACCAGGCCCTCCATAGCAGGCATTGCTGGATTGGTAGTTGTACATCACGCAGTTGCGCAAATCTACATTCTCTGCCTGAACATAGTTCTCCCAGTTGTACTGGTCATAATACATGTTCTTTTTATAATCATTCCATTGGTAGCGTGCACCATTAAAGCGTGGAGCGCGATTTGTTACGTGGGCTATCAGATTGTGATGGAAACTGGCGAGTTTGCCTCCCCAGATACCACCGTAGCCGTGTGCTCCCTTACTATGGCCTGGGTTTGTCAGACTTTCGGCAATAGTACACCACTGCATGGTGAAATTGTTGTTGTCGTAAAATGAAGCCACCTCGTCAATGCTCCAACTAAACGAGCAGTGGTCGAGCATAATCTGGTTGCGTTTACGGCCCCATGTGGCATCAGCGCCATCGTTCACGTCTTTCACTTGGCTGCGACGGAAACGGAGATATCGCACGATGACATTGTCACAATTCCCGAAATAAATGGTGTAATATCGCAATGTAATGCCTGGATGGGGGGCTGTCTGTCCTGCGATAGTGGTGTTTGATGTAATGTTGAGCTGTGACTTCAAATCAATGTAGCCGCTCACATCAAATACGATGGTCTTTGCATTGTTTCCTTTAAGCGCTTCACGCAGCGAACCATCACCAGAGTCATTCAGGTTGGTCACATGTCTGACCTCTCCGCCGCGTCCACCGGTAATATAGCGGGCATGACCTTCTGCACCGGGAAATGCCGGAGCCTGGGCCATTGATATCAGTGGGAAGACTGTGAATACTATTGTTGCAAGCGTCTTTTTCATCTTCATAATATGATTAATGCTTAATATACTTTTTACCATTTACGATTACAATTCCTTTGTAGCTATTACAGACACGCTGGCCAGTAAGAGAATAAGTGGGAAACTCCGCTGTGCTCTCGTGGAAGCTCGCAGAATTGTCAATTCCTGTATGAATGTCAGAGAAGAGTGTGGCACCGGCATACGACTGAACCACTCCAGGTACATCACTGTAGGCGGCAACGGTATAGGTGTATGGTACCGTAACGGTAGAGCCTAAAGATGCAGGTAGGGTTTTCGACTCAGCGATGAAATTGTCGGTCTGCCAGGTCACAGCTGTGGCACCGCTTTGACTGTACCATTTCTTAACTCCGCTCTCGAAATAGTTGCCTTCGATAAGGAACTCTGAATTCTTGCGTGGATTGATGCAGTTGCTGGCAGTTGTGCAGCTGAAATAGTTGTTCAGCATGTGGATCTTGCCAACACGCGCCATGGGCATACGCTGTTTACAGCCCGTGCCCCACCAGTTGAAGGCAAAGGTGGTGTTCAGGTATCCTGTTGCCTCACTGTCGCTACTGCCTATGAGATTGGTATTCTGGTGCATATACGAGCGGTCTGTATAGCTGAAGGTGCACCAGCTGACGGTGTTAAAGTCCGATGATTTGGTGATATCAAAATTGCCGTCCATACCATCAATAAATGTGCAGTGGTCTACCCAACAGTTTTTAGCCTTCGTGAACGACAGCAGGTCGTTTCCTCCAACATCGATCGAACCGGGACCTACGAATGTAATGTTGCGGATAATGATGTTCTCTTTGCTACTAACGCTCATGATCCCTGATTTGCGATAGCTCTCGGTGTCGTCACCTGTCAGGTTGATGATAATCTGTCGTGTGTTGTATTCTGCCTGTTCACTCACTGACTGGCCATTGGTTAACTTGCCGCCGGTGCCACTGCTTGTGCTCATGTTGGGCACTCCCGCTGCATCCAAAGCCGCTTTTATCTCGTCAGTTATGTACCACTGGGTGCAGAGTCGTGCATGATTGATACCCAATAGCGTCTTATTGCTTTTTTCGAAACTGATATTGCTTGATACGATGAAGTCGCCATCTGAACCGTCGAATATAATGATGTCGTTCTGCTTGATGGCATCTTGGATGGTACTTTTCATGTCTTGGCCATTGGATTTCAAGACAATGACCTTTCCTGTATAATCATCAGGTATTGGATAAGTATAGCATCCGCCACCAGTACAGTCGAAAGTACTGGCTGCGTCAGTACGTGATGAACGCGTACAGAAGCCGAAAGGGGTATTCTGGTCATAGTCTGTGGCCGATATTGACAGGTATATGGCAAGAATATTTAGTATAATAAGCAGAAATCTCTTCATTATGTTTAGTATATATATTGTTATTTGGCTGCAAAGATACGAAATATCATTGAATATATGTACAAGCCTTATTGTTTATTAACACTAAAACGTTTGCGCACCCCCAATGCCATGGTGAATATATCTTATCAGAAGAAAATGGTAGCTTGAAAACTCTTAGGCAAGAACTTACTGCATGCGTTGTAATCCTTCCCAGCGAACGGTCCATTGGCCGTTTTGGGGGAATCCTGGATTCAGTGGTTCCTGGCAACCATCCCATCCGGCACACATCATGGCAATGGCTGTCAGCAGTGCCCCGTTTCCTGGGAGATAGATCCGTAACCGGTCTTTTGTCTGGAAGTTATGGCCGTTTTTAAGATAGGTGTTCTTCTGAGTGTCGATAAGCAAAGCCTTGAGAGCTGTCTCTGGTTTACCGAGACGGGCAGCTGTCATGGCTATCATACCGTAGTCCCAACCCCAGGTGGTCTGCCAGTTCCAGTTCTGCATCACCCAGTCAAGAGTGGCATTCATCTTTTCTATATTATATAATAAGGAGTAAGAGAGTGATGTCGGTAGTATGCCACATGCACCCAGTATGCCGGGATGGTCATTGCGAGTCTTGTCGAGAAAGGATTCCGTCTTTTGGGTGGTAGGGGCATCGAAGGGGTCAAAGGTCTCCAGACCACTGGTCAATCCTGTAGGCAGTCCAGCGGTATAGATGCCTTGTTCTTCGGGGAGGGGTGACAGTTTCATGATGATTTCATCCCAGAGAGCATTACGGGGCATCCCTTGTCGTTCGCGCCAGAGGTTGGCAACGCTGAGACCATACTGCCAATAAGCCAGTTCGAAGGGGTGATTGAATGAGATGTCCTTTGTCATACACTCCTGCATGGCTGTCGCGCCTTTGATTATATAATGGTTGGCTTTCGGGTCAAAGGTGACAAAGTCAGCCATGAACTCTGCTGTGGCTTCGACTTGCTCACCATATTGATGGAGCGTCTCCTCTGAGGGGTTGAAACGGTACATTTCTTCTGCAAAGTAAATGTAGTGTGGTTGCTGCCAGATGAGGAAGGAGCCTGTATTGCTGGGAGCTTCGCCAGCCCAGGGGTCGGTCATCTTCATCCAACGAATACCCTTGAACCCTTGCCGTTCTGCAATCTGTCGGGCAACGGGGTAGGCCGTTTCGTTATACCATTTGAGCATTTGTTCCAACACCTCTGGACGGTTCCAAAGGGCGAAGTCAACGGCATGCCACCATGTCATCTCCAAGTGTGGACGGCCGAACCAGGAGTTGTAAGTAAGGCCAGTCTCTTGTGGGGGCATGTTATTGGCACAATTAATCTGTGTGAGATATTGGGAGAGCACGACTCGTCGCTCCAGTTCCTTGGCGCGGGGATCGGTGCAATGTGAGAAGTCGATGATAGCCCCTGCATTCCACCATTGGTGCCAATGGCGCTGGGTGGTTTTGTGGTATTGGTCGTATTCGTAGGCGGGGATGGAGGCTCCGGAATTACTAGGGAGCTCAGGATTCTCCTGTAAATATTCAGCGGCGAAGGTAAGGACATTGTCGGTGGTGGAAAGCTCGAAGTGATGACGGTCGCACTCCTGGAGGGTGGCTTGGCCTTCCCACTGAAGGAGTACGTAGTATTTGGTATCATCGAGTGTTCGCTCGATGATGGCAGAATGCTCGTTTTGGGAGATGATGACCGACTGGTGGCGCTCTGGTTTCGTCCAGTCGTTGGCATCGTCGGCGTGTTTTCCTGTAGGATAGGAGAACCGGAGGGCAATGGTTGCCCTCCGGTCTGATAAAAGGTTACTTTGGATTCTTGCATAGAGGGCGTCCTTCAAGGGATGTACGCCAGTAGTGACTTCAACTGATTCGCCGTCAGCCTTGAAAGAAGACTCAATCTCTCCATCCCAGAGATGGAGGGTTTGTTTAGGGGATTTTAGGGAGGTAGGGGGGAGAAGGGAACCGTGGGAATCCCTGAGGTCGAGGCCGATAGTGCCGAGGTTCAGACGGTGCGGATTGACGCGGAAGTACTCTGTGGCCTCCTTGTGGCGGCCATCCTCCGCCTTCTTGTATTCCACAGCATAGACCTCTTGATGGCCGTGGCCGAGGTCGAAGGCTTTCTCCGATTCCTGCGGTTTCAGGCCGGTGGTGTTTTCGAACTTATGCCATCCCCAGTCGGACATGGCTGTCAGGGGCACACCTGCCCCATATTCAAAAGGGAACGACTGCAGGCCTGTGATGTCGACAGTCGTAGCGAAATGGCCGTTGCCGACAGAGAGCGAGGCGAGGGGATCGGCCTCGGTGATGACGGGGTTATTACGAGTGACGACGGCTTGCCTGTCGATGGCAGCCGTCGTGTTCTCTGTGTCGTAACCTAACATCTCCATCTCTAAGGAGGCCCAGATGAACGGCCCCACACCCTTGGCGTCATTATCGCGGATGGGCTCAGAGAGATAGTAGTCGTAGCTACCGTCGCGTCGTTTGTTCTCATTGACGCTGCCCTTGGGGTTCACCTTCTTCATGGCAGCGATAACCTCTGGCGTGGCAGCGGGGCCAAGGCCGGCCACACTGCAACAATTGGTCAGCGAGATAGTCTTGTCAGCATTCACACGGATGAAGTTGTTGATGATACCTTTGTAGGCCTTGATGCCTGCATCGCGGTACTTTGCTCCGACGTAGCCCTTGCGGTATGCCTTCAGCAGGGCGTAGGTGAACATCGCAGAGCAGGTGCTTTCGAGGTAATTGCCCTCACGCTTCGGAGAGTCCATCACCTGATACCACACACCACTCTTCTGGTCCTGCCACTTGAGGATGGCATCAAAGTCCTTCACCAATAGGTCGATGACTTCTGAACGACGGGCATAATCCTCGGGTAGGGCATCGAGTACTTCGATGAGTGCCATTGTATACCAGCCCTGGGCACGACCCCAACAGTGCTGCGAGAGACCACTCTCCTTGTCTGCCCAGAAGGTGTTGCGTGTCTCGTCATAGGCATGTCGGTTCAGGCCTGTCTTCGGGTCGAGCGTGCGCTGATAAGTAATGACGAGTTGGTTTACGGCATCATCGTAGATCTTTGTAATGGCTCCCTTCTTGGCATCCTTGGCGGAAGTGGTAATGGGCGCAGTCAGTACCCGGAAGGGCAGTCCCATGAAAATTCCATCAAGCCACACTTGATAGGCGTAGATCGCTTTGTGCCAGAACACCTTGTCTGCGATGGTTCTCGGCTGATCCTGCAACTGCTTCATCATGGTCTGCATAGCCAACAGGTTCTTGGCCTCGGGCCATTGCTGGTACATACGGGTTACGAAATGGCCCGTGCGGATATTGTCGAGGTTATAGTCGAGGATGTTATAGCCGCGAATGTCGCCTTGGGCATTGATCATTGTGTCGGTGTACTCCTGACAGTATCGCCGGATGTCCTCACCCCCATATTTAAGATATGTGTCGAGCATGCCCTCCAGTTCGATGCCCATCACATAGCTCCACTTGGGCATGGTCGAGAAGTCGAGGAGATAGCTCTTTGGCACGCGCTTCATCTCCGAGTAGGTGAGCCACTCACTATAGTGCTTGTAGGGCATTTCACTCAAGATGAGGGAGCCGTTGATGAAGAGGTTGTCGAAGGTGATGTCGCGTGTCTTGCCACTCCTGAAGTTGCCAGACTGAACACCATTGAACTTGCAGTTCTTGACCTTGACGTCATAGACATAAGTGTCTTCATCGAGACCGATGATCTGTACACCATATTGCGACTTTTCGCTGGTCACATTCTCCATGTAGATGTTGCGCACCGTCGGGTAATAGCCTCGGCAACACACCTCGTTGTGCTCGTAGTCGAGGTTGATCTTCAGCACGCTCTCCTTGCAGACGCCCACCTTGATGTCCTTCATGTTGATGTTCTCGATGATACCTCCGCGACAGCTGTTGGTTTTGATGCGGAGTACGCGCTCCAGCTCGGGAGAGTCCATCACACAGTCGTGGGCAAACACATTCTGGCATCCACCGGAGATCTCCGAGCCGATGACCACTCCACCGTGACCGTTCTTCATCTCACAGTTGCGGATGATGATGTTCTTAGAAGGCATGTTGCGCTCCCTGCCATCACGGTTACGGCCACTCTTGATGGCAATGCAGTCGTCGCCGGTGTTGAAGAAACAGTCCTCGATGAGCACGCGGTCGCAGCACTCAGGATCGCAACCGTCGCCATTGGGACCGTCGTTGATCATCTTCACACGACGCACGGTGATGTCTGTGGAATGCAGAGGATGGATCACCCAGAACGGTGAGCGCAGCAGTGTGACGTCTTCCAACAGGATACCCTCGCACTTGTTGAACGAGACGAGTTGGGGACGTAGACCGTCCTGTGGACCGAAGCAGCGCTCGGGTGTACGTTCACCTTTTTCATTATACATGGGAACACCATCCTCGCCGTTCTTCAACAGACGAGCCCTTGATCCTGCCCGTTGACTGATCATGCCTTCCTTCCAGCCGAAACGGGGATTACCATTCCAAGGCCACCACGTATCGTTCGAACCGCCGCCATCGATGGTTCCCTTGCCCGTGATAGCTATGTCCTTGGCCTTGAAGGCGTAGACGCAGGGCGAGAGGTTGAAACACTCCAGACCTTCCCATGAGGTTTCCACGACGGGATAGAGCTCAGGCTCAAAGACAAACTCCAGCACAGCATCTTCCTCTACCACGAGGTTTACGCCATTCTTCAGGGTGATGGCTCCTGTGAGAAACTTGTTGCCGGCAGGCACGATCACACGACCGCCGCCCTTCTTCGAGCACTGGTCGATGGCCTTCTGGATGGCCTTCTGGTTCTTGGCGGCCGTCGCCTCTGGGCGTGCACCATACTTGGTGATCAGATAGGCGTTGTCCGCAAATTGCGGCTCACGGATGCTCTGCTCAATCTGCTTGTACATCGCCGCGTCCCAGCCTTGGGCAACTGCCAGCATGGGGACAAGCAGGATGAACGTGAGCCATAGGGTTCTTTTCTTCATATTGTTAAGTATTTAGTTCGTAGTCTCACAATTTGCGCACAAAGGTACACATATTCCGTGAGAACTACGAACTATATCGATGGAAAAATAACGTAAACGTTATCTTTAACCATGTTTTCTACTGGATTTCCCAGCCGATGGCCGATGCGCCGAGTACAGCAGCACTGGCACCGTCGAGACCGCTCACCAGGAACTGGGCCTTGTCCTTGAAGATCTTCAGCACGTGGGCATTATAGGCTTCACGGATGGGCTTCATAATGAGTTCTCCGGCCTTCACCATACCACCAAAGAAGATAAATGCCTCGGGCGAAGAGAAGGCTGCGAAGTCGGCACAGGCCTCACCCAGCATCTTACCCGTGAATTCATAGATCTCCTTGGCCAGCTCGTCGCCCTTGCCTGCAGCAATACTCACATCGAGCGAGGTAATCTTCTCGGGATCCATCTCGCGGAGCAGACTCGGACGGTCGGTCTTTGCCAATATTTCACGGGCTGTACGGGCCACACCCGTTGCCGAGCAGTAAGCCTCCAGACAGCCTGTACGTCCGCATCCGCAACTGCGTCCCTCTGCACCACGGACCATCGTGACATGTCCCAGCTCACCTGCAAAGCCGTCGTGGCCGTAGAGTAGCTGGCCGTTTACCACGATGCCCGAGCCGACGCCTGTTCCCAGTGTGATCACGATGAAGTTCTTCATGCCACGGGCCACACCATAGACCATCTCGCCGATGGCAGCGGCATTGGCATCGTTGGTCATCGCTACGGGGATGTTGTTCAGACGCTCGCTGAAAAGCTTGGCCAGAGGCACCACGCCATTGTGAGCCCAGGGAAGGTTCGGAGCAAACTCGATCGTACCGGTGTAGTAGTTGGCATTCGGGGCACCGATACCCATGGCCTTGATCTTCTCGATGCCGCCCACCTGGTCGATGATCACCTGCAGTGCCTCCACACAGGCATCCACATAATCCTCTACTTTGTCATAGCCGCCCGTCTTGATGGCCGTAGTAGCCTTGATCTCACCACGGGCATCCACGATGCCGAAAACGGAGTTCGTTCCTCCTAAGTCCAAGCCGATTACGTACGGCTTGATCATTGCATTCTGTTCGTTCATATTCTTTTGGTTTTATGTTTATAATCTATTATTTGGCCACAAAGATACGAATTATCTTTGAAATACACAAAACTGGAAATAACATTTAACATTTGAGGTGTGGAGCCATTACCATATCTTCACTCTGTCCTCGGGATCGACGTAGAGCTTGTCGCCCGGCTTTACCGTGCGGTCCATCCAGGGTTCATTGACGAAAGTCTCCTGTGCCAGTTCGGCGGCAGGATCAACGGGATCTACTGGCTGCACAGGATTGTCGGCCTGTCCGATGACATCGGTACACGATGTCAGCATCATCGCGCTGCAGACAGTCAGAGTGGCGGTAAGCACCCAATTCTTGATCTTTTTCATTTCAGGTCGTACCAACGTTCTTTGCTGCAAAGATACGGATTTTCTTTTATACGTGCAAGAAAAGTCACCATAAAAATGTAATTTCCATAAAAACATAATAGGAAATCAGTCGCCCATATGTCCTTTCGTTGTTCCAGGTTAGTGTTGTGAGGGATTTTACAGGCAGTAAACTATCGTTTGCCTATACTCAAATACCCATTTGCCTATACTCAAATACTCTTTTGCCTATACTCAAAAGTCAGAGCCTTTTTTTTGTGTGTTGCATGATACACTGTCCAAAAACAGACTGAAAATCCTGATGTCATGCTGAATGCGGAGCCTTCTCCGACAATTATTTCCTTCGGAACAAAAAGATTTATGCCGAAACTGTCGCTCGTTTCGATATATTTTCGTACCTTTGCACTCGATATGCCGATACATATACCTATTAATATATTGGATTTCATCTTCAAGGGGATGATGATCGGGGTGATTGCGAGCGCTCCGATGGGGCCTGTAGGCATCCTTTGTGTACAGCGGACGCTGAACAAGGGACGTTGGTTCGGGCTGGCCACCGGCGTGGGAGCTGCCGTGAGCGATATCATCTATGCAGGCTTTGCCGGCTTCGGTATGTCGTTTGTGATGGATCTGATCAATAACGACCAGAATCGCTTTTACCTGCAGATAGGTGGTAGCATCATGCTTTTGTGCTTTGGCCTCTATACTTATAAAAGCGACCCGACAAAGAAGATGCACCAAAGCGGACAGCAGAAGGGAACATTGTGGTATAACACGTGGACGGCATTCCTCGTGACCTTCTCTAATCCGCTGATTATCTTCCTTTTCCTCGCTATGTATGCCCAGTTCGCTTTCGTACTGCCCGACCATCCGTTCGAGATGCTTGTGGGCTTTGCCAGCATTGTGGGCGGTGCATTGTTATGGTGGTGGGGACTGACCTGGTTGGTGGATCGCATACGTACCAAGTTCGATACGGCAGGAATCCGCATCATCAACCAGATCATTGGCGTGGCTGTGATCATCGGCAGCGTCATTATGTTGTTGGGCCTGACGACGAACCTGATCAGGTTCTTTTAGTTTACAGTTGACGGTTTACAGTTTACAGATGATATGTTTGTAGCACAGGAATTACGTAAGAAGAATATTGCTGAGTATCTGCTGTATATGTGGCAGGTAGAGGACACGATACGGGCGTTCGACTGCTCGCTGAGGCGAATCCGCGACGAGTATGTCTGCCGCTTCGACTATACCGATGAACAGAAAGAAGAGGAGATCGACTGGTTCGGAAACCTGATACGGATGATGAATCAGGAGGGTTGCCGTGAGAAGGGGCACCTGCAAATCAACAAGGTGACGCTGCAGATGCTGATAGAGCTGCACGACCAGCTGTTGCAGTCGCCGAAGTTCCCGTTCTATAACACGGCCTACTACAAGGTGCTGCCGTTTATCGTGGAGCTTCGCAACCGTGGGGCGAATAAGGAGGAAAACGAGATTGAGACGTGTTTCAACTCGCTCTACGGTGTGATGCTGCTGCGCCTGCAGAAAAAGGACATATCGCCTGAGACGGCTCACGCCGTGAAGGAGATCTCGACGTTCATCGGCATGCTCAGCGATTATTATCACAAAGATAAAGAAGAAGGACTCAAGTTTGAATAGTATGAAGATATTGATTACAGGCTGTAATGGCCAATTGGGAAATGAGATGCAGTTGCTGGAGAAGGTGAATCCCCAGCATACCTATTTTAATACGGATGTGGCTGAGCTGGACATCACCAGTCAGGAGGCCATTGAGGCGTTCGTGAGCGAGAATGAGATTGACGGCATCGTGAACTGTGCCGCCTATACCGCTGTTGACAAGGCTGAGGACAATCAGGAACTGTGTCACCTGCTGAATGCTGTGGCGCCTGGCTATCTGGCTGAGGCTATCGGCAAGCGTGGCGGATGGATGATACAGATCTCGACGGACTATGTGTTCGACGGCACGAACCACACACCTTATGTGGAGACCGATCCCGTATGTCCGAACAGCGTCTACGGTTCGACGAAGCTCGATGGTGAGAAGGCCGTGATGGCTGCCTGCGGGCAATCGATGATCATCCGTACGGCGTGGTTGTACTCGACGTTTGGGAATAACTTTGTGAAGACGATGATCCGTCTGGGTAAGGAGAAGCCGGAGCTGGGCGTGATATTCGACCAGATTGGTACGCCGACCTACGCCCGTGACTTGGCTGTAGCCATCTTCGCCGCCATCAATCAGGGCGTGAAGCCCGGACTCTATCACTTCTCGAACGAGGGCGTCATCTCGTGGTACGATTTCACGAAGGCCATCCACCGCATCGCCGGCATCACCACCTGTCACGTGCGTCCCCTCCACACCGAGGAGTATCCTACTCCCGCCGCCCGTCCGCACTACTCCGTGCTTGACAAGACCAAGATCAAACAGACGTATGGTATCGAGGTGCCTTATTGGGAGGAGAGCCTCGCTGAGTGTATAGCAAAATTATGAATCAAGAGATAGATAGAAGAAGGACATTTGCGATCATATCGCACCCGGATGCCGGTAAGACCACGCTGACAGAGAAGTTTCTGCTGTTCGGTGGTCAGATACAGGTGGCTGGTGCCGTGAAGAACAACAAAATCAAGAAGACGGCAACCTCCGATTGGATGGACATCGAGAAACAGCGTGGTATCTCGGTGAGTACGTCGGTGATGGAGTTCGATTATCAGCCAGAAGGCTCTGATATAGAGTATAAGGTGAACATCCTCGATACCCCGGGTCACCAGGACTTTGCCGAGGATACCTTCCGTACGTTGACCGCTGTCGATTCTGCGATTATCGTTGTGGATGGTGCGAAAGGTGTGGAGACACAGACCCGCAAGCTGATGACCGTCTGCCGTATGAGGAAGACGCCTGTCATCATCTTCATCAACAAGATGGATCGTGAGGGCCGCGACCCCTTCGACCTGCTCGACGAACTGGAGCAGGAGCTGGAAATTAAGGTGCGTCCCCTGTCATGGCCTATCAACCAGGGCGCGAAGTTCAAGGGCGTGTATAATATCTATGAGCAGAAGCTCGACCTATTCACCCCCGACAAGCAGCGGATGACGGAGAAGGTGGAGGTGGACATCGACAGCGAGGAACTCGACAAACGGGTAGGGGAGCAGGACGCTCAGAAACTCCGCGAAGACTTGGAACTTGTCGATGGGGTCTATCCGGAGTTCGAGGTGGAGACCTATAGAAACGCCGAGGTAGCACCTGTGTTCTTCGGTTCGGCGCTGAATAACTTCGGTGTGCAGGAACTGTTGAACTGCTTTGTGGAGATCGCCCCGTCGCCCCGTCCGACGAAAGCCGAGGAGCGCGATGTGCAGCCAGAGGAACCCAAGTTTACCGGCTTTATCTTCAAGATTACCGCCAACATCGATCCCAACCACCGCTCGTGTATCGCCTTCTGCAAGGTGTGCAGCGGTCAGTTCCGTCGTAACCAACCCTATCTGCATGTGCGTCAGGGGAAGACCATGCGTTTTACCTCACCCACGCAGTTCATGGCCCAGCGTAAGTCGACTATTGATGAGGCTTGGCCTGGTGACATCGTGGGATTGCCAGATACGGGTGGTATATTTAAAATAGGTGATACGCTGACGGAGGGTGAGCAGCTGCACTTCCGTGGACTTCCCTCGTTCTCGCCGGAACTGTTCAAGTACATCGAGAATGACGACCCGATGAAGTCGAAACAGCTTCAGAAGGGCATCGACCAGCTGATGGACGAGGGTGTGGCCCAGTTGTTCGTCAACCAGTTCAACAACCGTAAGATTATCGGAACCGTGGGCCAGTTGCAGTTCGAGGTGATCCAGTATCGTTTGGAGAATGAGTATAACGCCAAGTGCCGCTGGGAACCTGTGCATCTGTACAAGGCCTGTTGGATAGAGAGCGACGACGATGCCGAACTGGAGAACTTCAAGAAGCGCAAGTACCAGTATATGGCTAAGGACAAGGAGGGGCGTGATGTGTTCCTCGCTGACTCGGGCTATGTGTTGTCGATGGCGCAGGAGGACTTCAAACACATTAAGTTCCACTTTACAAGTGAGTTCTAAGCGTATGAGAAAGTTTCTCCTTCCCTTTCTGCTGATGGTTCCTCTGCTGGCGCTGGCACAGATTTCCGGCGTGGTAGTCGACGAATCGGATGGAGGTCCTGTTCCCTATGCGACTGTCCAGTACAAAGGAAACCGTGTGTCGGCAGTGGCCGATGGTCAGGGACGTTTTCGCATAGAGCGCCACAATGGTTGGCGACTCACCATCAGTTCTGTGGGCTACCGTGAACAGGTGATCAACGTGAATCCTCAGACACCTGCCCATCTCACGATCCGTCTGACTACTGACAATCGCACACTCAGCGAAGTAACGGTCAAGTCAAAGAAAAGCTCCCGTTACCGTCGTAAGGACAACCCTGCTGTGGAACTGATGCGTCAGGTGATAGCCAACAAGAAGAAGGCCGATCTGAAACGTCACGACTACTATCGCTACCAGAGTTATCAGAAGATTGCCCTTGGACTGAATGACCTGAAGCCAGAGACGTTGGAGAAGGGCATTTTTAAGCGATACCCCTGGTTGCGCGAGCAGGTGGACACCAGCCAGTATACCGATAAGATGGTGCTGCCGCTGACCGTAGACGAGATGGTGACCGAACAGCTCTGGCGTAAGAACCCAAAGTCTGAGCGCACGATCGTGAAAGGTACGAAGTCAAGTGGTGTGAACGACCTGTTCCAGACGGGTGAGATCCTGACGACGGTGATGCGCGAGACATTTGCCGACGTTGATATCTACGATGACTATATCTTGCTGATGCGTCATAAGTTCAGTTCGCCTATCGGTCGCGATGCCATCCAGTTCTACCGGTATTACATCACCGATACGGTCTATGTGGGTTCAGACCGTTGTATCCAACTCGATTTCCTGCCGAATAACCAACAGGACTTCGGTTTCCGTGGACAGATCTATATTATAGCCGACACCACCTATCATTATCAGGTGAAGCGCTGCGAACTGTACATTCCCCGTTCAAGTGACGTGAACTGGGTGGAATCGATGCAGTGTATGCAAGAGTTCTCAAAACAGGACAACGGCGAGTGGCTACTTACTATCGATGACATGGTCGTGGAACTCATGCTCACCGACTTCATCCAGAAAGGAGTGGTGACGCGTACAACCCGTAAGACCGACTTCTCATTCGACCCGATAGACGATAAACGCTTTAAAAAGAAGAATCCCTTGCAAGTGGAGCCAGGTTCTGACAACCGTAGTGAGGCCTTTTGGCAGGAGCATCGCCAGGTGGAGTTTACCAAGAGTGAGCAGGGCATGTCTGGCTTCCTGACCCATCTCGAACAGCTCAAAGGCTTCAAGTATGTTATCTTCGTGCTCAAGGCCCTCGTAGAGAACTATCTCGAGACTGGTTCGCGCGAAGATCCCAGCAAATTCGACGTGGGACCTATCAATACCGCCATATCGCAGAATTTCTATGATGGACTCCGGTTCCGTCTAGGCGGACAGACGACAGCCAATCTCAACCCTCATCTGTTCTTTAAGGGTTATGCTGCCTATGGAACGAAGACGCATGAGAAATACTATAATGTTGATTTGACGTATTCAATCAATCGGAAGCAGTATCTGCCACAGGAGTTCCCCGTCAACAACATCATCTTCTCCTCGAAGCGTGACGTAGCCCTGCCAAGCGATAAGTACGCCGTCAACGATAAAGATAATGTGTTTGCCTCGTTTAAGGTCCACGACATCGACAAGATGTTCATGTACAACACCCAGCGACTGGCTTATGAATACGAGACATCTACGCACTGGCGCTTCACGGCCGATTTGAAGACCGAGCGCATCGATCCTATCGGCTCGCTGGTACTCCAGCCAGTCGCCACCAGTGCTGAGCCGCTCGAAAAGATGCGATACACTGAGTCGACCTTCGGTATCCGCTTTGCACCCGAAGAGAAGTTTATCAACACCAAACAGCGCCGTCGAACCACAAATAAGGATGCATGGTACGCACAGTTGCAGCACACCATCGGTTATCAGGGACTGCTTGGCGGTGAGTATGCCTACAACTATACTGAGTTCGAGTGGTTCCGTCGCACGTGGCTCCCCATGAGCTGGGGTAAGATTGACACGCGATTGCGTCTCGGTATGCAGTGGAACCAGGTGCCTTGGCCCTTGTTGCCAATGCCACAGGCCAACCTCTCGTATCTGGTGTCTCCTCAGCTGTTCAACATGATCAATAACATAGAGTTCCTCAACGACCGTTTTGCCTCACTGATGTTCACATGGGAGATGGGTGGTAAGTTATTCAATCGTATCCCCCTGCTCCGCAAACTCAAGTGGCGTGAGATTCTCGAGTTCAAGGGCCTCTGGGGGGCGCTGTCGGATAAGAACAATCCTTATTTGTCAGAAAACCAGTCAAGTACACGACTGATGGTCTTCCCGACGAACAGTTACATCATGAATAGTCGGAGTCCCTATTTCGAGTACGCTGTGGGTGTTCAGAACATCTTCAGTCTCATACAGATTGAGTACGTTCATCGCATCAATTACACCTATCTGCCTACAGCTGCAAAGCACGGCATCCGTTTTATCATTAACCCGACGTTCTGATGGTTTATAGTTTACAGTTTACGATATGGAAAAGACGAAGTGTTTGATTATTGGCAGCGGCCCGGCGGGCTATACAGCTGCAATTTATGCATCGAGGGCGAATCTCAGTCCTGTTGAGTATAGTGGCATGCAGCCAGGTGGTCAATTGACACAGACCACAGAAGTGGAGAACTTCCCTGGCTATCCCCAGGGGGTGGATGGCAACCAGATGATGATGGACCTGCGTGAACAGGCAGAGCGCTTCGGTACTGATATTCGCGATGGTGAGATCGTGAAGGTGGACTTCTCGAAGGCACCTTATGTCTGTACTGCTGACGATGGTGCGGAGATCGCTGCCGATACGGTGATCATTGCCACAGGAGCTTCTGCCAAATACCTCGGACTCGACGATGAACGTAAGTACAACGGTCAGGGTGTCTCGGCCTGCGCTACCTGCGATGGATTCTTCTATCGGAAGAAAACCGTTGCTGTAGTGGGAGGCGGTGATACGGCCTGTGAGGATGCCCTCTATCTGTCGGGACTGGCCAAGAAGGTCTATCTGATTGTTCGTAAGCCTTTCCTGCGTGCCTCGAAGGTCATGCAGCAGAGGGTGATGGAACGTGAGAATATTGAGATCCTGTTTGAGCACAACACACTGGGACTCTTCGGAGAGAATGGGGTGGAAGGCGCTCATCTGGTGAGACGTAAGGGTGAGGCTGACGAAACCTTGGTGGATATCGCCATCGACGGTTTCTTCCTCGCCATAGGCCACAAACCGAACACAGATATCTTTAAGGAGTGGCTGGAAACTGACGAGGTGGGCTATCTGAAGAAGATCAATGGTACGCCCGAGACGAAGATCCCTGGTGTATTTGTGGCTGGCGACTGTGCAGACCCTGTGTTCCGGCAGGCTATCTCTGCAGCGGGCTCTGGTTGTCAGGCTGCCATATTGGCTGAGCGTTATCTGTTGGAACAATGACCAGAGAAGAAGATATCAAGAAAGCTGTTGAGACGATGCGGAAGGGTGGGGTGATTCTCTATCCTACTGACACGGTCTGGGGCATAGGCTGTGATGCCACAAATGTGGAGGCCGTCAAACGGGTGTATGAGATCAAACAGCGCGATGATTCTAAGGCGCTGATCTGTCTGGTGGACTCTGATGCCCGGATGCAGCGTTATTTCCGCAGGGTACCCGATGTCGCCTGGCAGCTCATCGACAGCCTGAAGGATAGTGAGGGAAAACCGACGACGCTGATTCTTGATGGAGCCATCAACCTGGCTCCGAACCTGATTGCCGAGGATGGCAGTGTGGGCATACGAATCACCAACGAACCGTTCTCTAAGGAACTCTGTTACAGGTTCCAGAAAGCCATCGTCTCTACCTCTGCGAATATCAGTGGAGAGCCTGCTGCACAGAACTATGCCGACATAGACCCTAGGATCCTGGAGGCTGTGGACTACGTCTGCTGGAGTCGTCGTCAGGAGCACAAACCTCATTCCCCGTCGAGCATCATTCGACTGAGGGAGAATGGGGAAGTAGAGGTTGTTAGAAACTAACGAATGGACGGAGTAATCGATAGACGGCCATTATGGCTCCAGCGACTGCATGAGTGGCGGGTGGAGCATATCAGTGAGAAGATGTTCATGATCATCCTCGCACTGATTGTCGGCTTCTTCGCCGCGGTAGCAGCTTTCGTACTCCACTGGATCATCGATCAGATTGTGTATGTGCTGACCAGTCACTTCAGTCGTACGAGGGCCAACTGGCTCTATCTGGTATATCCCGTCGTAGGCATCTATCTCACTTCGTTGTTCGTGCGCTATATCGTTAAAGATAATATCTCCCACGGCATCACAAGGATCCTGTATGCCATCTCGTCGAACAAGTCACGTTTGAAGTCGCACAACTGCTGGTCGTCAGTCATTGCCTCAGCCATCACCATCGGCTTTGGTGGTTCCGTAGGTGCTGAGGCGCCTATTGTACTGACAGGTTCTGCTATCGGTTCGAACCTGGGTAAGATGTTCCGCATGGATCGTAAGATGCTGATGACACTCGTAGGCTGTGGGGCCGCAGGTGCCATTGCAGGAGTCTTCAAGGCACCAATAGCCGGACTGGTCTTTACGTTGGAGGTGCTGATGATCGACATGACGATGTCTGCCCTGTTGCCGATTCTCGTCTCATGTGTGACGGCCACCTGTTTCATCTATATCTTTAAAGGTGATGCGGCTCTGTTTACCTTCCATCTCGACAGCGAGTGGTCGGTGGAGCGCATCCCGGCTTGTGTACTGTTGGGCATCACTTGTGGCTTGGTGTCACTCTATTTCATCCGGATGATGGGCAGTTGCGAGAATATATTCTCGAAATTCAAGGATCACCCGCATATTAGACTTGCCATCGGTGGTACGGTGCTGAGTCTGCTCATCTTCCTCTTCCCGGCTCTCTATGGCGAGGGCTATAGCAGCATCAACCTGTTGCTGAACGGACAGACAGAGGCTGACTGGGATAAGATACTCAACAATTCCCTGTTTGCTGGTCAGGCGTCGATGCTGATACCCTATATCGCTCTGGTACTGTTGACAAAGGTCATTGCCACTTCGGCCACCAATGGTGGTGGAGGCTGTGGTGGTACCTTTGCTCCCTCGCTGTTCGTGGGTTGCTTCACGGGCTTTCTGTTCTCGCGACTCTGGAATATCCAGCAGATAGGAGTCTATATCCCCGAGAAAAATTTCTCATTGTTGGGTATGGCGGGTGTGATGTCTGGTGTGATGCATGCCCCTCTGACAGGCATCTTCCTCATTGCGGAACTGACAGGTGGCTACTCGATGTTCATGCCGTTGATGATTGTCAGTGTATGTGCTTATCTCACCATCATCATCTTCGAGCCACACAGTATCTATGGCTCTCGTCTGGCACGACAGGGGAAACTGATTACCCATCATACCGACCATGCCGTCTTGACGCTGATGAACCTGGATTCTGTCATCGAGCGTGACTATCTGAGTGTGACGCCTGATATGGAGTTGGGACAGATTGTCCATAAGATCAGTCGCAGCCATTCCACGGTCTTGCCCGTACTTGATGCCGGTGGGATGCTCATGGGAGAGATCGACATCATGAAGATCCGCAATGTGCTGTTCCGTATCGAATTATATCATCATTTCACAGCCCATCAACTGATGACAGAGCCGAAGGCTCGTCTGAGTGATGCCACACCGATGGCAGAGGTGATGCGCGCTTTTGATAAGACAGGTGCCAACTGGTTGCCGGTCTTTGATGTGGAGAACCGTCTGAAAGGCTACATCTCCCGCCAGCGTATCTACACGATGTACCGCAAAATGGTGGCAGATATGAGCGATGACTAGCCACAGATTACACAGATTGACACAGATTTTTTGATTGACACAGATTTTTTGATTGACACAGATTTTTTGATTGACACAGATTTTTGATTGACACAGAAGATTAATTGAAACAGATAAGATTATGACAGATAAAGGAGACAGTAGGACATACCAGATTATTGGGGCTGCAATAGAGGTTCACAAGAATCTGGGAGGAGGATTCCTAGAGGTTGTTTATGGAGATGCCTTAGAAATGGAGTTTCAGGAGAGAGGTATTCCATATCAGCGGGAAAAGGGATTGCATATCTATTACAAGGATAAGGTATTACCTCACTTTTACAAGCCTGATTTTGTCTGTTATGATAGTGTTGTGGTGGAGTTAAAGGCTGTTGATAGTATTTCTGCAGATAATCAGGCACAAATAATTAACTATCTGGCTGCAACGAGATGTAAAGTTGGACTATTGCTGAATTTTGGCAGAAATAGTTTGGAGCAGAGGAGATTTGTATTCTAAAGCCACAAATTAGCCATAGATTACACAGATTGACACAGATTTTTGATTGACACAGATGATTAATTAGAAGATTATATTAGATATATGAGAAAGGACCAGTTGCGGATTGTGTTTATGGGTACTCCGGAGTTTGCGGTAGAGACACTACGGAAATTAATAAGTAATGGGTATAATGTAGTAGGAGTTGTCACGCAGCCAGATAAACCTGTAGGGCGGCATGGTAGCATATTGCAGCCTTCAGCTGTTAAGCAGTATGCTCAAAAGAAAGGAATCCCAGTGCTTCAGCCAGAGAAGATGAAAGACCCGGAGTTCCTTCGCCAGTTAAAGAAGTGGAAAGCAAATCTACAAGTCGTTGTCGCCTTTAGGATGCTCCCTGAAGAAGTTTGGGCAATGCCTAAATATGGAACCTTTAATGTGCATGCCGCCCTTCTCCCACAGTATCGAGGTGCCGCACCCATTAACTGGGCCATTATAAATGGCGAGAAGAAGACAGGTGTTACCACCTTCTTCTTGGATAAGGATATAGATACAGGTCGCATTATATGTCAACGTGAGTATAGGATATATCGTACTTACAATGTAGAGACGGTCTATAATGCATTAATGGTACGGGGTGCTCTTCTGTGTCTGGAAACGCTCGATAAGATCATAAAGTCTAACGGTTATCCAGAGTCTATATCTCAGGACAAATTGACAAAAAGTGGACAGTCTTTGCACAGTGCTCCAAAGATTTTCAAAGAGACTTGTGAAATCGATTGGAATCAAACAGCCAAGCAAGTCTATGATTTTATTCGTGGACTCAGTCCCGTTCCTGCAGCATGGACTACACTGAAAAATGCTAGTGGTAAGGAGATTGTGATAAAGATTTATAAAGCAGACTGTTCCGATTTGTGTAGTAATAATGCACCAGGACAGATCGTTGTAGATCATAAAGAGATGTACATTACAGCCAAAAATGGATCCTTGTTGAAAATCATTGAGCTTCAACTCGCAGGTAAGAAACGAATGCTAGCCCGAGACTTCATAAATGGCATCCAAAACATGACAGACTATCAATGTATTCACACGACGGATTCTGTGTAAATCATAACATCTGTGAAAATCTGTGAAATCTGTGGCTGGATATAATAAAATAGGTGTGGTGAGCGTTTTATAGGTGTAAACAATAAAAATATGATAGCCTATGAAGCATTTTACTCCCGAATCATTGAAACCCCGTGAGCAGACGCTTGACATTATCCGGCAGTACGCCTACACCTACAGCGGACTCACGAAATCCTTGGCTCGTCCAAGAAGCAACAGTAACCAGGCTCCGTGCCTCAATTAAAGGTTAAAAGGTACAAAAGTAAAAAAGGTAAATGGCAATAGTATCACCTTCATTGCTCGCTGCCGACTTCCTCCATCTCGACCGCGACATCGACATGATCAACCGCAGTGAGGCCGACTGGCTTCACCTCGACGTGATGGACGGTTCTTTCGTTCCAAACATCTCCTTTGGCTTCCCTGTCCTCGAGGCAGTGGCCAAGGCCTGTAAGAAACCCCTCGACGTGCACTATATGATCGAGCGCCCCGAACGTTACATCCAGCAGACCGCCAAACTCGGTGCCATGATGATGAATGTCCACTACGAGGCCTCTGTCCATCTGCATCGCACCGTCCAGGAGATTCACCAGGCAGGCATGAAGGCCGGTGTCACCCTCAACCCCTCCACCCCTGTCTCTGTATTGGAGGATATTCTCGGCGATGTGGACATGGTGCTGTTGATGAGCGTCAACCCCGGCTTTGGCGGACAGAAGTTCATCGAGAATACCATTGAAAAGGTTAAACGCCTGCGTCGGATGATTACCGGGCAAGGTCTGTCGACGCTCATCGAGGTCGACGGTGGTGTACAGGGTGAGACAGCTCCCCGTCTCGTAGCTGCCGGTGTCGACGTGCTCGTCAGTGGCAGCTATGTGTTCAACGCCGCCAAGCCAGAAAAAGTCATCAGTTCCTTGAGGAACTTACTCTAGCACCAAATTCATTCCGTGCTGATGTGTCAGCTTCCTCAGGTTAATGAGGGCATAGCGCATACGTCCCAATGAGGTGTTGATGCTGACGCCGGTCATCTCGGCAATCTCCTTGAACGACAGTTCCTGGAAGTATCTCATGAACACCACCTCCCGCTGTGGTTCAGGCAGCGCTTCCATCAGTTTCTTCACGTCGCGCAGCACCTGTGCATTGGCCAGTTCGCTTTCACGGTTGCTGTCCATCACCGAATTGTGGCTCAGGTTCGACAGGTCATTGTCTTTCGTCGGCTCTATGATATGGCTGCTCTTTTGTGCACGATAGTAGTCGATAATCACGTTATGCGCCACACGTGTCAGCCACCAGAAGAACTTTCCCGTGTCTGTATATCGGCCGTTCTGCATCTTGGTGATGACTTTCAGGTAAGTCTCTTGGAACAGGTCGTTGGCCAAATCCTCATCTTTCACTACATACATGATGTAGTTGAAGATTTTGTCCTGACTCCGCGAAAGTAACTCATCGAATGCTCGGTTATTGCCATTCATGTAAGCTAATGCCAACTCTTCGTCGGTCATACTTTCTAACGTACTCATATACTCTTAATTTTGTATTTGAGTAAAGTTTCTTTCTATAGGCAATAATCTTTTAAATTGTTAATAATCTGTCGCAAAAGTAGGTATTTTTGTTGAAACAGCCAAATAAAATTGCAAAAAAATATCAAAATTCAGGCATTTTCCCCTTTTTTCTCCTATAATTCAGTGTCATCTGCGTCTTTTTTTACTATCTTTGCACTGATAAAACTTCACATGATATGATCAAATTATTTGTACCCGGGCGCCTTTGCCTGTTTGGAGAACATACTGATTGGGCTGGTCACTATCGCACGATGAATGCCGATATTGCGCCTGGTGCCGCCATTGTGACAGGTATCGAACAGGGCATCTATGCCGAAGTAGAGAAATCCAGTATATTCGAACTCTATAGTGAGGCTACGGAGATGAGTGGCGTGTGGCAGGATTTCTCCTGCCGGATGGATGAGATCGAACTGAAACGCATCGCCAAGTCGGGGTCGTTCTTTTGCTATTGTGCAGGTGTCGCCTCTTATATGCTGGAGTGGTACAAGGTGGGTGGAGTACGTATCCGCATCACCTCGATGACGCTCCCCATGAAGAGCGGTCTTTCCAGTTCTGCAGCCATCTGTGTGTTGGTCGCGCGCGCGTTCAATCTATTATATAATCTGAACTTGAACACCCTCGGCGAGATGAACATCGCCTATTTGGGTGAGTTGCGCACTAGCAGTCGCTGTGGGCGACTCGACCAGGCTTGCGCCTTTGGTGTGAAGCCCAACCTGATGACATTCGATGGCGATGAGATCGAAGTGCGCTCGCTCAATGTGAAGAAACATCTCTACTGGGTTTTTGCCGATCTCTGCGCAGAGAAGGACACGATTAAGATTCTGTCTGACCTCAACAAGGCCTATCCCTTCCCGACGACTGATGCCGATCGTGCGGAGCATGAGGCTTTAGGGCAGGATAACCTCGAGATAGTCGACCGTGCCATCAAGTACATGGCAGAGGGCGATGCTGAGGCATTAGGTCGTCTGATGACGGAGGCCGAAGCCCTATTCGATGCCAAGGTGGCCCCCATGTCATCGGCCCTCTGGTCTCCCAAGCTCCACAATGTCCTACAGGATCCCCATATCCAGCCGATGGTTTGGGGTGGCAAGGGTGTTGGTTCTCATGGTGACGGGTCTGTACAGTTCTTGGCACGTAGTGCCGAAGATCAGAAACAGCTGGTCGATTACCTCAACGAGCGTGGCATGAAGGCTTATATGCTTACCTTGAAGCCTGTTCACACCGTCCGTCGGGCCATCATCCCCGTGGCAGGCTTCGGCACCCGTCTCTATCCGGCCACCCGTGCCCTGAAGAAGGATTTCTTCCCCATCCCTTGTCCTGATGGTCTGGTACGTCCCGTGATTCTCATCTTGCTCGAAGAACTGGTGAAGAGCGGAATCGAAGAGATCTGTCTGGTGCTGGGTTCCGAGGAGGAACGGCAACAATATGCTGACTACTTCGAGCGTCCGCTGCCGGAAGAGCATCTCCGAAAGCTGAACCCCGAGGCCCAGGAGTTTGAGAACCATATCCTGGACATCGGCAAACGTCTCCATTATGTCTACCAGCGTGAGAAGCGTGGATTCGGCCATGCGGTCTATCAGGCTGCCCAGTTTGCACGCAATGAGCCGGTCATGCTGCTGTTGGGCGACACCATCTACCGCAGTGAGTCCAACAAACCCTGTGCCCTGCAGATGATCGAGGAGTACGAGCGCTACAATGCGCTGATGGTGAGCATCCACAGCATCCACCTGTCTGAGGTGAGCCATTATGGCATCCTGCATGGCATCTGGGAGGATAAGGAACATGCCATCCTGAATGTCGACATCATGCAGGAGAAACCGAAATCGAGCTATGCCGAGGAGTTCTTGGGTGTCCGTAACAAGGACGGTGAGAAAGAGTATTACAGCGTCTTCGGCCAGTATATCCTCACCCCCGAGGTGTTTGCCCAGTTGCATGAGGACATCATGCAGCGGGAGATTGACGGTGACCATCAGAGTGAGATAGAACTGACCTCAGCTTTGGAGGCTGTTCGTCAGCGCAGTGGCATGATGGGTGTCCGTCTGAAGGGTCGTATGTACGATATGGGTAATCCCACAGCCCTTCGCCGTTGTGTTGAGGAATACGGTAAGTAACAAAACATCTCCCCGTTGATTTCAGTAGGGGAGATGTTTTTATTATTTCATGTTTTGATTACCGGATGTACTCTTCGGCACGGCGCAGTAGATACTGGCCGTAGTCGTTCTTGGCCATCGGCGTGGCAATCTCGATGAGCTTTTGTTTGGTGATCCAGCCGCGCTTATAAGCAATCTCTTCCAGACAGGCGACTTTCAGGCCCTGCCTTTTTTCGATGACCTCAATGAATGTCGATGCCTCCGATAGTGAGTCGTGCGTACCTGTGTCGAGCCAGGCGAAGCCGCGCTGCAGTGTCTGCACCAGCAGGTTCTTCTGCTGCAGATATTGTTGGTTTACAGTCGTGATCTCCAGTTCTCCACGGGGGCTGGGTTTGATGTTCTTGGCAATCTCCACCACACTGTTGGGATAGAAATACAGTCCTACGACGGCATAGTTCGATTTCGGATTGGCGGGCTTCTCCTCAATGCTGAGACAGTTGCCGTCCTTGTCGAACTCAGCCACACCATAGCGCTCCGGGTCGTTCACCCAGTAGCCGAACACTGTGGCATGGCTTTTCTGCTCGGCATTAATGACAGCCTGTTTAAGCATGCCTGTGAATCCGCTTCCGTAGAAGATGTTGTCACCTAGTACAAGGCAGACACAGTCATCGCCGATGAATTCCTCGCCGATGATGAAAGCCTGTGCCAGACCGTCGGGAGAGGGTTGTTCTGCATATTCGAAACGCACACCTAAGTCCGAGCCGTCGCCAAGCAGTCGCTTGAAGCCCGGCAGATCGTAGGGGGTGGAGATGATCAGGATCTCACGGATGCCAGCGAGCATCAGCGTGGAGATGGGATAATAGATCATCGGTTTGTCGAAGATGGGAATCAGCTGCTTGCTGATGCCTTTGGTGATGGGGTAGAGGCGGGTGCCCGAACCTCCTGCTAATACGATACCTTTCATATTTTATATAGAATTTGTGTGCAAAGGTACGAAAAAAGCCACAGATTACACAGATTTAAAAGAAAAAGTTGTAACTTTGCAGGCGATTTTTAAATATTTAGCTAATAATTATGAGTTTTTGGAATAAAATTTTCGGAAAGAAAGACGAACAGAAAGTGGGCGGCATGGAGGATTTCATGACGCTTATCCGTGTGTACTTTCAGGCATCGATGGCTGCTGACCTGGGCATTACCAATCTGGCAGCTCTGCCCGATCTCAGGGTGTTCAAGTCTACACTGAAGGTCCCTACGGTTAATAATAAATTAGGTGTAGGTGAGCGTAGTCGCTGTAAGAACATGCTGAAAAGCATGTATCAGATGGAGGACTCCTTTTTCAAGGAGATCGACCAAAGCTTACATCGCCGTTGTAAGAAAGTCCAGGATGCACAGACCTATCTGCTGCAGTTCCAGGGCTTTACACAGGACATCATGATGCTCACGGGCAACCTGATGAAGTTCAAACTCCGTCTGCCTGGCTTCATGAAGAAAGCCCTTTACACAATGACCGAGAAGACCGTCAACGATATCTTCAACAAGAACGACTTCAAGGAGCCCGATGTGCTGAAGACCGTGGTCTCTGTGCGTGAGTATAACCGTCGTCTGGGCTTTTCCCAAAAATGGGTTACCGACTTCGTCTACCGTGTGGTGATGCTCGCCAAGAAGGAGCCGAGGAAGAAGAGTGAAGATTAAAAAATATTAAAATGTCGGTTTTAAAGCAGACATTTTAATTTATTTGTCTTAACTTTGTACGCCAAATAGTTACGTGATGAATCCAAACGAGAAGACTTTGGTAAATTTCGAGACCCGGGTGCGGCAGATGATTCTCCAGTTTCAGGAGTTGAAGACGGAGAATGCCCGTCTGCAGACGATGGTTGGGGAGCAGGCACTCGAGATCGACGGACTGAAGGCCAAGCTTCATCAGGCGGACAGTGACTATCGCTCCTTGCAGATGGCGCGGATGCTTGAAATCTCCGACGGAAACCTGGATGAGGCGAAGGAACGCCTGTCAAGGATGATCCGGCAGGTGAACAAGTGTATTGCCATCCTGAGTAACGAACAGTAATTTGCTACCAGATGCCAGAAGTAAACAATGAGAAACTACATATCAAGTTGCACGTCTACGACGAGGAAATCGAAGTGACGGTCAACCGTGCCGATGAAGAGTTCTACCGTAAGGCAGCCAAACTCGTCACTAACCGTTATAATGCCTATTCTCAGGCATATAAGGGAAAGAAGGGCGAGCACACCATTGCGCTGATGACGCTGATCGACGTCGCGCTGCTGTATGAGCGTGAACTCGGAAAGAATGATACGGCACCCTATGATGGTATTCTCACTAAGTTGACTTCTGAGATTGAGGAAGCACTGAAGTGAGAATAACATTATTAATAAGATAGATTTTTTATGGATTTAATTTTTGTATTACTGATCGCCGCCGGCGCACTCGTACTGGGTGGAGTTGGCGGATATCTGATTTTCCGCTTCGTATTGAAGGGGAAATACAAGGAGATGATCGACTCTGCCGAGAAACAGGCTGAAGTCATCAAAGAGAAGAAACTGCTCGAGGTGAAGGAGAAATTCCTCAACAAGAAGAGCGAGTTGGAGAAAGAAATGCAGCAGCGCAACCAGCAGATGCAGCAGAGTGAGAACAAGCTGAAGCAGCGTGAAATCTCCCTTAATCAGCGTCAGGAAGAGCTGGGTCGCAAGAAGAACGAGCTCGACAACCAGCAGCAGCGCATTGACAATGAGAAGCGCCTGCTCTCTGTCAAGGCCGAGGAACTTGAGAAGATGCAACTCAAGGAACGCGAGATGCTCGAAGAGGTGTCTGGCCTCAGCGCTGCCGATGCCAAGGCTCGTCTCGTCGAGTCGTTGAAGGACGAGGCCAAGACTGCCGCTGCCAGCTATATCAATGAGATCATGGACGAGGCTAAGCTCAACGCCAACCAGCAGGCCCGTAAGATTGTCATCCAGACTATCCAGCGCGTTGCTACTGAGACGGCCATCGAGAACTCCGTCAGCGTGTTCCATATCGATAACGACGAGGTTAAGGGGCGTATCATTGGTCGTGAGGGCCGTAACATCCGTGCCCTTGAGGCTGCTGCCGGCGTGGAGATTGTTGTCGACGATACACCTGAGGCCATCGTCATCAGCGGCTTCGACCCTGTGCGCCGTGAGGTATGTCGTCTGGCGCTCCATCAGCTTGTCAGCGACGGACGTATCCATCCTGCACGTATCGAGGAGGTGGTTGCCAAGGTCAAGAAGCAGCTCGACAACGAGATCATTGAGACCGGTAAGCGCACTGCCATCGACCTGGGTATCCATGGCCTGCACCCCGAACTCATTCGCATCATCGGTAAGATGAAATACCGTTCATCATACGGCCAGAACCTGTTGCAGCATGCCCGTGAGACCGCCAACCTCTGTGCCGTCATGGCCGCAGAGCTGGGCCTGAATCCCAAGAAGGCCAAGCGTGCGGGACTGCTCCACGATATTGGAAAGGTGCCCGACGAGGAGAGTGAGATGCCCCACGCACTCTATGGCGCGAAGATCGCCGAGGAGTTCAAGGAGAAACCCGATATCTGTAATGCCATCGGTGCCCACCATGATGAGATGGAGATGCAGACGCTGCTCGCCCCAATCGTTCAGGTGTGCGATGCCATCAGTGGCGCTCGTCCTGGTGCCCGTCGTGAGATCGTAGAGGCTTACATCAAGCGTCTCAATGACCTTGAGGCCATTGCCATGAGCTATCCTGGTGTCACGAAGACCTATGCTATCCAGGCTGGCCGTGAGCTGCGTGTTATCGTAGGTGCCGACAAGATGAACGATGCCGAGGCCGAGGCTCTCAGCTCAGACATTGCTACGAAGATCCAAAACGAAATGACCTATCCGGGTCAGGTGAAGATTACCGTGATCCGAGAGACGAGGTCAGTCGCCTACGCAAAATAGTAAAAAAAGAAATCCCGCCAACTCGGCGGGATTTCTTTTTTACTTGAATTTCACTCCCATATTATAGAGGATGAATCCGTAGATATCGGCTTGCTCCTCCAGTACTTTCGCCAGCGGCTTGCCGCCTCCGTGACCTGCTTTCGTGTCGATGCGGATAAGTACGGGGTTGTTCCCCTGATGGCATTCCTGCAATGTGGCAGCGAACTTGAACGAGTGGGCAGGCACCACACGGTCGTCATGGTCGGCTGTTGTCACGAGAGTCGCAGGATAGCTGGTGCCGGGCTTCAGGTTGTGAAGGGGAGAGTAGCCGCGCAGATACTCGAACATCTCCTTAGAGTCCTCGCTGGTGCCGTAGTCGCTGGCCCAGTTCCAACCGATGGTGAACTTATGATAGCGCAGCATATCCATCACGCCAACCTGTGGGATGGCCACTCCAAACAAGTCTGGCCGTTGGGTCATGCAGGCTCCCACGAGCAGTCCGCCGTTAGAACCGCCAACGATGGCCAGTTTGTCCTTGCAGGTATAACCCTCGCTGATGAGCCACTCTGCAGCGCCGATGAAGTCGTCAAACACGTTCTGCTTCTGCATCTTTGTGCCAGCCAAGTGCCATTCCTCACCATACTCGCTGCCGCCTCGGAGCGTCACCTGGGCATAGATGCCGCCATTCTCGAGGAAGGGGATGCGGCTGGCTGAGAAACTCGGACCCAGTGAGATGTTGAAACCACCGTAGCCGTAGAGGTAGACGGGGTTCGCGCCGTTCTTCTTCAGTCCTTTTTTATAAGTAAGGAACATGGGTATGCGCGTACCGTCTTTACTCTGGAAGAACACCTGCTCCGAGGTATAGTCATCCTGACGGAATTTCACCTTTGGCTGAGTGTACAGCGTGCTCTCGTCCTTGGCCATATCGTAGCGGTAGACGGTGCCAGGGATGGTAAACGAGGTGAACGTATAGAAGCATTCAGGTTCCTTTTCGTCGCCAGTGAAGCCCACGCTGCCTACCGACGGAAGTCTGACCTCATGGCGCAACTTACCGTCGAGACCATAGAGATAGGCATGGTCTGAGGCATCCTTCTGATAGGTGAGGATCATCTGACGGTTGATCACATCCACACCGCCAAGCACGTTCTCTTGCTCTGCCACCAGCTCCTGCCAGTTTTCAACGCCTGGCTGGTGGATGTCGGCCGTCATGATACGGCCCTTGGGAGCGCCGTAGTTCGTGTAGATATAGATACGGTCTCCGTCGTCGTAGAAGGGTGAGTACTGATAATCCATATTCGAAGTCATCTGGATGAACTGCGACTCCGGCTTCCGCAGGTCTCTCACAAAGAGGTTGTTGCCCGAGCCGGCACCCTCCTCGAAGAGATACATCTTGGTCTCCTCCTCATTCACACTGACAATATAGAAGCGCATGGGGTAGGCGGCGTTCTGATAGAAGAGCACGTCCTCGCTCTGTGGCGTACCTATCTTATGATAATAAATCTTGTGCCCTGAGTTCACGTTCGAGAACTCCTTACCCTTCACCGGAGCGTCGTAGGCGCTGTAGTAGAATCCGTCGCCCTTCCATGAAGCACCCGTAAACTTGGCCCATTCGATGTGGTCCTGTGTCAGTTGCCCTGTCTTCAGGTCGATCACGTAGATCTCCTCCCAATCGCTGCCGCTGCGGGAGATGGTGTAGGCAGCGTACTTGCCGTTGTGAGAGAAGTAGACGCCCTTCAGGGCCACCGTACCGTCGGTGCTCAGTTTGTTGGGGTCGAGGAACACGCGGGGCTCACCGCCCAGCTCGTCCATTACGTACATCACGCTCTGGTTCTGCAGGCCGTTGTTCTTGTAGAAGTACCACTTGCCGTGGCGCTTCCTTGGTGCCGAGATCTTCTCGTAGTTGGCCAGTTCAGTCAGTCTCTTCAGCAGCTTCCCTCGGAAGGGAATCTTCTGCAGGTAGGCGTTGGTCACCTTGTTCTCTGCCTCCACCCATGCTGCTGTCTGAGCGCTTGTGTCGTTCTCAAGCCAGCGGTAGGGATCGGCCACCTTCGTGCCGAAATACTCGTCAACAGTGCCGTCCTTCGCGGCCTTGGGGTACTGCAGTCCCTGTGCTGACACTGCCGTTGTGGCAAATGCTGCCATGGTCATAAAAATCAGTCTTTTCATATCAAATCAGTTTATCTTTAATCATGTTGCAAAGATACAACAACAATCCGAAATAACCAAGTTTTTGATAGACTATTTTAGGGAGTGACGCGTGCTCCCCGTTGTGTAAACTCCGACTTTAGTCCAAACCGGCACCCTGAGTCAAGGCTCAGAGTGCCGGCAGAAATGTTAATGTGTAAGTTCTCGGACTATTTGTGACTTTGGTAGTAGTCGAGCGCTATCTGGACGTTCTTGATGACGGCCTCGGAACTGAAGGTGGCTCCGGTGACGGCATCTACCTGCATCTTCTTGGCATCCTTGACCTTCTTGCCGTTCCACTTCTCCTGCAGCGCCTTCTTCACCTTCGCGTAGTACTTGGGGGTCTCGGGCGACTTGAGGAACTCGATCTTCTCCACTTTATTGTTCTTGACATACACCTTCAGCGGGGTGGGGCCGGCATAGCCCTCAATGTCCTTGCCCAACTGAGTGGTGTTGATGACGTAAGTACCGTTCTCCTTGGTCATCGGCTCGTCGGCCACGAAGCTCATCAGGAGAAACGAAAAGCTTAATGCTATAAATGAATGGTACAGAATCTGGGTTTTCTTCATAATTCAATATGTTCTTATATATATATGTTCTTATGTTCTTATGTCTAAAAAAATATGTTTGTCTGTTCTTATCTCTAAATTCAATATGTTCTTCTGTCTAAAACACGGGGAGCTGCGGGTTGTCAGTCTTCTTGACGGCCATGCACTCCATCTCGACGAGCCATCCTGGACGGCAGACGGCAGCGTGGACGATGACATAGGGCTTGCCGGGAAAGCGCTCCTCGTAGAGACGGCTCACCAGCTCATAGTCGGCTATGTCGCGCAGATAGACCACCATCTCGCACACATCGTCGTACGTGCAGTCGGCCTCCTTCAGCAGAGCCTCGACATTCTCCCACATGCGGCGTGTCTGCTGCTCAACGTCCTTGGCATACATCACCTCACCCTTGTTGTTGATCGAGGCAGTGCCCGAGATGAAGACGTGCCGGCGGTCGGCATAGTCAATGCAGGTGCCGCGCTCGAAGGATACTCCATAGTCGCTTGTGCGGTTCAGGTGGGTGGAGGCATAGAGATAGCGCACCTGCTCTGGCTTCAGGCCGGCGATGGCATAGTTGTCCATCTGCGAGAGCACATTGGGATCCTGCTGACGGCCTCCAATGCCTGTTGAGGCGATGAAGTGCGTGTGGACGGTGAGTCCCTGGGTGAAGAACACCTGGTTGCGGGCTCTCACCACACCACCATAGTTCAGGTCGATGTCGTTGACGAAGAGCCATGTGCGGACGCAGTTGTCGGCCAGCTTGCAGCCCTCTTCTGCCAGTTGCATGATATACTCGTTGAAGAGCAGTCGCATCTGGTATTCGGAGTTGGCGGCGAGGTTGTGGGCCGATGCGTTGAAGAGATGACGGAATCCGCCGTGGGCAGCCTCGTAAAGACCGCTCTTGGTGAGTCGCGTCTGGACGCCCGTCATCAGCCATACCCAGAGGGCTACCTTCGTGCCGTCGAGGGGGGCCTGCTGGATGATGCTCTTGGCGCAGTCGGTGACGTCGGCGGCAATGATGTCGTCGGCCTGGTTGGCGGCATCGCTGAGGAAGTAGCGCTTGAAGACGGCATGAGAGTCGGGCAGGCTGCTGAGCAGACTGTCGTAGGCATTCATCACGGCTTCCAGCTGACGGTCGTAGGGGAGCTGCCTGGCGCTGACGTGAATTATCGCATGGTATTCCCTGACCTCCGTGCCGTTGTCGAAACACCAGACCTCGGCACGGGCATTCTCAAAGTCTATTTGTGAGAGCTGTTCGTTCATTGTTTGTGAATTTGGGCGCAAAGGTACGAAATAAAATTGAAATAACCAATAGGTTGGTTGTTAAATCTTATTGATGTCGACGTAGCCGTGCATGACGGCATAGATGGTGAGGGCCGAAACACTCTTCAGACCTAGTTTGTCCATGATGTTCTTGCGGTGGGTGATGACGGTGGCCAGACCGATATTCAGACGGTCGGCGATCTCCTTGTTGATATAGCCCTGCACGATGAGCGACATGACCTCGATCTCACGGTCGGAGAGGACCTTGCGCTGCAGCATCTCGGGCATGGGTGGCAGATGCTCGCCACGGCCGTGGGCATGCTGTTGGAGGGTGAGCAGGGAACGCACTAGTTGCTGCTCTGGCACGTTGACACAGAGACAATGGAAGTTGGAGAGTTGTGACATCGTGTCGAGTGAGAGCGTGAGCACGATGGTCTTGCGGCGGCGCTCCAGGAAGAACTCCTTGTTTTCCAACACAATGCTCATGGCCACAAAGTAATGGAAGTAGGCATCGGGATGGCCTGACTGCAACTCGGCAAATGAACCAAAGGTATCGACCGTCATGATGGGCATAACGTTCTGCAGGATCTGTTTCAGACCCATCGCAGCTAATGTGTTCGCATCGACTACCGCAATCTTTGGTCGTTCCATTATGACAGGAATCCTAACAAAGCACCTGCAGCAACTGCCGATCCAATGACTCCGGCCACGTTCGGACCCATGGCGTGCATGAGCAGGAAGTTGTGGCGGTCGTACTCCAGGCCAAGGTTGTTAGAGATACGTGCAGCCATGGGTACGGCACTCACACCGGCATTACCGATGAGCGGGTTCAGTTTCTTACCCTCAGGCAGGAAGAGGTTCATCACCTTCACGAAGCAGACGCCCGAGGCGGTGGCAATCATGAAGGCCATGGCACCGAGGGCGAAGATCTTGATGGTGTTGAACGTCAGGAACTCGGAAGCCTGTGTGGAGCAGCCTACAGTGAGGCCGAGGAGCATCACGACGATATCATTCAGTGCAGCACCGGCAGTCTTGGCCAGACGAGTGGTCTTGCCGCTCTCCTTCAACAGGTTGCCGAAGAACAGCATACCCAGCAGGGGCAGACCCGATGGCACGATGAATGTGGTGAGCAGCAGGCCGATGATGGGGAAGAGGATGCGCTCCGTCTGACTGACCTCACGACCAGGCTTCATCTTGATCACGCGCTCCTTCTTGGTGGTGAGCAGACGCATGATGAATGGCTGGATCACTGGCACAAGGGCCATGTAAGAATAGGCACACACAGCGATGGCACCCATGAGGTTCGGCGAGAGCTTCGATGAGAGGAAGATGGCCGTAGGACCGTCAGCACCGCCGATGATGGCGATACCTGCAGCCTGAGAGGGCTCAAAGCCCATGGCCAGAGCCACCATGTAGGCACCGAAGATACCAAACTGTGCCGAGGCACCGATGAGCATCAGCTTCGGATTGGCCAGCAGGGCCGAGAAGTCGGTCATGGCTCCTATGCCGAGGAAGATGAGTGGTGGATACCAGCCCTGGCGAACACCCTGATAGAAGATGTTCAGCACGGAATTGTCTTCGTAGAGACCGATCTCCAGGCCTGCATCAGCACGGAAGGGGATATTTCCGAGGATGATGCCCAGTCCGATGGGTACGAGCAGCAACGGCTCGAAGTCTTTCTTGATGGCGAGCCAGATGAAGAAGGCTCCCACGGCAATCATGATCATGTTCCCGATGGTGGCATTGGCAAAGGCCGTATACGTCAGGAACTCATGAAAGTTCTGTATGATAAATTGTCCCAAGTCCATTTCTGTAAACTGTAAACTATAAACTGTAAACTATTAGCCGATGGTCATCAGTACAACGCCTTCCATGACAGTTTCGCCTGGTTTGACGGTGATGGAGGTGACGGTGCCAGAGTACTCGGACTCGATATTGTTCTGCATCTTCATGGCCTCGAGCACGAGCACAATGTCGCCCGCATTGACCTTGTCGCCTACATTGACCTTCAGGTCAGTGATAGTACCTGGGAGCGGGGCCTTGATGGGTGAGCCGGAACCGGCAGCCATGGGCTTGGTCTCGGCAGGCGCAGCTGCAGGAGCCACAGCAGGACGGGCCACAGGTTTCGGGGCTTCTACGTGGACTTTCTTCAGGGTGCTCGTCGGGTTGATGGGCTGCTTGAGCTCCACATCGAAACGGATGCCGTTGACAATGACCTTGGCAACGTTGCCCTCTACTTCTTCTATCTCTACGTCGTAGTCGACGCCTTGTACTTTATATTGATATTTATTCATGTCTGTAAACCGTAAACTGTAAACTGTAAACTATAAACTGTAAACTATAAACTGTAAACTGTAAACTATCTTAAGTTGGGGGTTGTAGGAATTCTCGGAGCCGTGTGGCTGGAGGGCTGTAAGGGGTCGTGGAAATGGGTCATCTGACTATATTCGTCGCTCCAACCTGTATCCTTTGTCTTGATGGTGATGATGCCACTCTCCACGTCGTGGACATCGTCCTGATACTGTTTCAGGGCCATGGAGATGACGGCGATATAGACTTCCTTGTCGATACCCTTCTTCCCAAGGCCGTCCTGCAGGATGTTGCCTGTGGCATGGGCCAGGTCGTGGGTAATCTCAACGGTTTTCGTGATGGGCTTGATGGGTTGGGTGTTGGCCACCTTCTTCGCTGTGTCAAGATGGTTCATGATCACACCGAAGATCCAGAAGAAGATAAATAATAGGGCGAGGCAGAAGAACACGATACCCATGGCCAGCAGGGTGATGCCGATGCCATGGGGATCCTCACGCTTCAGCTTGGCGTCTTTCGTCTCGTCGGTCTTGATGAAATTCTCGATGCCGGGTGTGACATGCTCTGCCGACTTCACGCTCCATTGGTTACCATGACGCGCATAGCTCTGGTCTGCTGCCAGGGCTGGCACGGTGACAGAGTCAATGAGTTCCTCGGCATTGCCGTTGTAGAAACCGATCCATACAGGTTCCGACATGGGAACCTTCAGTGAGAGGTGCAACTTACCCTGTGCAGGATTAGAGTTGCCGAAGAACACGATGTGCTGGCGACCGCCGATCTGTGTGCGGGGTTCGCCGTTGGGGATGATGGTCATGCGCTTGATGCGCTCAGGCACGCTCATCTGAGGATTAAGGACACTACGGTCGGTGGTGAGGTACATGCCGCGGATGTTGTAGGTGGTGAACGAGGTGTTCTCCAGCTCTATCCACGCCTCACGCTGTCCGTATTCGTCCTGAATGCTGGCGGTATTGTTGGTCATCACCTCATTCAGCCGGATGTTCCTGGCTCCCTGAGCCATCACCGCCGAGGTGCTTGCCAGCAATAAACCGCTAAGCAGAAGTCTGAAATTATTCATTTTTTTATACGTGTATTTTATCTGTGTAATCTGTGAAATCTGTGTGACATGTTTACCCGCAGAAGAACAGTATGATAATCTGGGCGGTGAAGATGCGCAGGAACATGGCTAACGGATAGACCGTCGAGTAGCCGAGTGCAGGCGCCTCCTTCGAACAGATGCTGTTAGCGTAGGCCAATGCAGGAGGATCGGTGTATGTGCCGGCAATCATGCCCGCAATGGTGAAGTAGTTGAAATTGTGGCGGATACGTGCAATGGGACCGACGATCAGGATCGGGATGACCGTGATGAGGAAGCCCGTCAGCACGTAGAGCAGACCGTCGCCATCGACAACTGTCTCAAAGAAGCCTGCCCCCGCCTTGATACCCACGGAAGCGAGGAAGAGCACAAGACCTATCTCGCGCAGCATCATGTTCGCCGAGGTGGTGGTATAGGTCACCAGGTGAATCTTGTAGCCGTAACGCCCGATGAGGATGGCGACGATCAGCGGACCGCCTGCCAGACCTAACTTCACGGGTACGGGCATTCCTGGGATGGCAAAGGGTAACGATCCGAAGATCAGTCCCAGGAAGATACCCACAAAGATGGTGGCAATGTTAGGTGCATTCAGACGGCGTGTAGAGTTACCCATCTGACTGGCCACCCGGTCTACGGCGTCCTCAGGACCCACCACCATGATCTTGTCGCCCACCTGCAGGGGCAGTCCGGCAGAAGCGAAGAGGTCCATGCCATGACGAGTGACGCGGGTGACGTTGACACCATGGACGCTTGAGAAGTGCATCGAGGCGAGTGTCTTGCCGTTGATCTTCGGGTTGGTGATGAGGATGCGCTTCGACACAAGGGGCTGGTCCTGCTGTTCGAAGTCGATGTCGAGTTTCGGACCGATGAAAGCCATGATGGCCTCCTGATCTGCTTCGGCGCAGACGATGAGCATTTGGTCGCCCACATGGAACAACGTGTCTCGATTGGGGATGCACAGCTCACCGGCATGGACAAGGCGTGACACCACGAAGTCACGGTTCAGGAAATCGTGTACCTGCAATAGTGTCTTGCCCTCCAGATATTGGTTCGTCACCTCCAAATGCATCTTATAAGGCTTCTTGTTGGTGTTCGTCTCTTCCATCGCCTTCAGCCGCTGTTCCTCTTCCTCTAATTTTATTTTACACGCGTACCTTATTAATATAGTAGCACCAATGATGCCCAGCACACCCAAAGGGTAGGCACAGGCATAGGCCGAGGCAATCTGTGGGGCACTGCCGTTGGAGAATACCGTGTTTAAGGCCTCGTTGGCAGCACCAAGTCCGGGGGTGTTCGTCACGGCACCGTAGAGTGTACCAACCATCATAGGCAGAGTAGCTGCATTGCTGGTGTCGAAGAAAATATAATAACAGGCGAACATCACCAGAATATTCAACAAAATAGCCATGGCCGCCAGACCGTTGAGCTTGATGCCTGCCGTGCCGAAACTTTCGAAGAAGCCTGGTCCTACTTGCAGACCGATCATGAACACAAAGAGGATCAGGCCGAAGTCCTGCATGAATGTCAAGATGGAGGTGGGGGCTGTGAATCCGATATGACCAGCCAAAATACCAGCGAAGAGCACGAAGGTGACACCCAGGGAGACGCCAAAGACCTTGATCTTACCTAAATACACACCGATGGCAATGACGATGGCATAAAGCAAAACAATATGTGCCACAGAGTCGGTGGTCACAAACAAGTCTTTCAGCCATTGAAATGATTCCATACCTAATATATTAATTGACTTTTGCAAAAATGCGCTGCAAAGGTACTCAAAAATTGCTCATATTATGCAATTTTGTGCAGCAAATTTTGAATATAAACCGTTTTTTTATTTCTTTCACAATTCAATTGGGGGTTTTGGCTAAAAAGTTTGTATCTTTGCGGTCTGTTTAAGTGGAGCTTAAAACAAACTTATATAAATAATATAACGTATTGATATGACAAACAAAGAGAAACTCTTTACCGAGTTTACAGCGCCGACCACCCAGGAGTGGCTCGACAAGATTGAAGTTGACCTGAAGGGGGCCGACTTCCAGAAGCGCTTGGTATGGAGAACAAACGAAGGTTTTAATGTGCAGCCCTTCTATCGCCGTGAAGACCTGGCGAACCTGAAGACACCCGACGCTCTCCCCGGAGAGTTCCCGTTCGTGCGTGGCAACAAGAAGGACTCAAACGTGTGGTATGTTCGTCAGAACATCGAAGTGACTGATGCCAAGGAGGCCAACAAGAAGGCGCTCGACATCCTGAACAAGGGTGTTGACTCGCTGGGCTTCAAGCTGTCTGGCAAGATGGTGTCGAAGGAGACAGTCGAGACTCTTCTCGATGGTATCCTCTGTGATATCGTTGAGGTGAATTTCGCTACCTGTCCGCGTCACTCGCTTGAACTGGCTGAAATACTGGCAGAGTACTTCGCCAAGAAGGGCTATGACAAGGAGAAGGTCGTCGGCTCTATCGAGTTCGACCCCATGAAGAAGATGGTGATGAAGGGTAAGGATGTGACTCCTGTCCTGGAGTTTGGTCCTAAGCTTGTCGAGGCACTCAAGGAGTATCCTAACTTCCGTTGCATCGTTGCCGACTCAGATGCCCTGAATAATGCCGGTGCCTATATCGTTCAGGAATTGGGCTACGCCTTGGCATGGGGTAATGAATATCTGCAGCAGCTGACGGATGCTGGTGTGGATGTTGATCTCGCCGCCAAGAGCATCAAGTTCAATATGGGTGTCAGCGAGAACTACTTCATGGAGATCGCGAAGTTCCGTGCCGCCCGCCTGCTGTGGGCTCAGATCGTGAAGCAGTATGAGCCTAAGAGCGATGACAGCTGCCAGATGTGCATCAACGCGACAACCTCTACTTATAACCAGACGCTGTTCGACAGCTATGTGAATCTGCTCCGTTCGCAGACTGAGGCCATGAGTGCTGCTCTTGGTAGTGTACACTCGATGGTGGTAACACCGTTTGACGCTCCTTATGAGGAGGCTACCGATTTCTCTGAGCGTATCGCCCGCAACCAGCAGTTGCTGATTAAGGAGGAGAGTCATTTCGATCGTATTGTCGATCCATCGGCCGGCTCTTACTATATTGAGCACCTCACCGATGCTTTGGCCACCGAGGCTTGGAAGATATTCCTGAAGGTAGAAGAGGAGGGTGGCTTCCTTGCTGCCGTCAAGGCCGGAACCATCCAGGATGACATCAACGCCACCAATGTGAAGCGTCATGGCGACGCTGCCAAGCGCAAGGAGTTCCTATTGGGTACCAACCAGTTCCCGAACTTCACAGAGAAGAGCGAAGGCAAGAAGGCAAAGGCTTGTGGCTGCTGCTGCGGTAAGGCCGAGGAAGAGGAGCATCCCTTTAAGGCCATCTCTTCAACTCGCCTCGCTGCCGACTTTGAGGATCTCCGCATCCATACTGAAGAGACGAAGGTCCCGACAGCCTTCATGCTGACTATTGGTAATCTGGCCATGCGCCAGGCCCGTGCTCAGTTCTCTTGCAACTTCCTCGCTTGTGCTGGTTACAAGGTGATCGATAACCTTGGTTTCAAGACCGTTGAAGAGGGCGTTGATGCTGCTTTGGAGGCAAAAGCCGACATCGTAGTCATCTGTTCAAGCGATGATGAGTATGCAGAATATGCCATCCCTGCCTTCAAGTACCTGGATGGTCGCGCTATGTTTGTTGTGGCTGGTGCTCCTGCTTGCATGGAGGACCTGAAGGCCGCCGGCATCGAGAACTACATCCACGTGAAGTGCAATGTGCTTGAGACTTTGAAAGAATATAATCAGAAACTTGGTATTTAAAGAATAGGAGAATTGAATGATGCGTAAACAATTTAAAGACATAGATATCTACGCTGGTATCAAGGCTCAGGATGGTGCCAAGTGGATCAAAGACAATGGTATCGTAGAGAATTGGAAAACCCCGGAGCATATCGAGGTAAGGCCGGTGTATACAAAGGAAGACCTCGAAGGAATGGAACACCTCGACTTCACAGCTGGTATTCCGCCGTATCTGAGAGGTCCGTATTCGATGATGTATCCGTTCCGCCCGTGGACCATCCGTCAGTATGCCGGATTCTCTACCGCTGAGGAGTCGAATGCGTTCTATCGCAGGAATCTGGCTTCTGGTCAGAAGGGACTTTCCGTCGCCTTCGACCTGCCGACACACCGTGGTTACGACCCCGATAATGCCCGTGTGGTGGGTGATGTGGGTAAGGCTGGTGTGTCTATCTGCAACGAGGAGAACATGAAGGTGCTCTTCTCGGGCATTCCTCTTAACAAGATGTCTGTGTCGATGACCATGAACGGTGCTGTGCTGCCGATTCTGGCCTTCTACATCGTAGCAGGTCTGGAGCAGGGCGCTCAACTCGAAGAGATGGCAGGAACCATTCAGAACGATATCCTGAAGGAGTTCATGGTGCGTAATACCTATATTTACCCACCTGCATTCTCGATGAAGATCATTGCCGATATCTTCGAGTACACCTCACAGAAGATGCCGAAGTTCAACAGCATCTCTATCTCGGGTTATCACATGCAGGAGGCTGGTGCTACGGCTGACATCGAGTTGGCATATACCCTGGCCGATGGTATGGACTACCTGCGTACAGGTGTCAATGCCGGTATCGATGTGGATGCCTTCGCACCCCGTCTGAGCTTCTTCTGGGCTATCGGTATGAACCACTTCATGGAAATAGCAAAAATGCGTGCAGGTCGTCTGCTGTGGGCAAAGATTGTGAAGAGCTTCGGCGCCAAGAACCCGAAGTCTCTGGCTCTGCGTACCCACTCACAGACCTCTGGTTGGTCATTGACAGAGCAGGATCCGTTCAACAACGTAGGTCGTACCTGTATCGAGGCTATGGCTGCTGTGCTGGGTCACACTCAGAGTCTGCATACTAACGCCCTCGATGAGGCTATCGCCCTGCCTACTGACTTCTCGGCCCGTATCGCCCGTAATACCCAGATCTACATCCAGAACGAGACGAAGGTCTGCAAGCAGATCGACCCGTGGGCTGGTTCCTACTACGTAGAGACTCTTACCAACGAGCTGGTTCACAAGGCCTGGGAGCATATCCAGGAGATTGAGAAGCTGGGCGGTATGGCCAAGGCCATTGAGACCGGTCTGCCTAAGATGCGTATCGAGGAGGCTGCCGCCCGTACTCAGGCCCGTATCGACTCTGGCGTTCAGACTATCGTGGGTACCAATAAGTATCGTCTGGAGCACGAGGATCCGATTGATATCCTCGAGGTCGACAACACCGCCGTGCGCAAGCAGCAGGAGGAGAGCCTGAAGGAGGTTCGCAGTAAGCGCGACGAGGCTGCCTGCCAGGCTGCCTTGAAGGCGATTACAGACTGTGTGCGCGACTTCAACGAGGGTCGCAAGAGCGAGAATAACCTGCTCGACCTCGCCGTCAAGGCCGCACAGCTCCGTTGTACGCTGGGTGAGATTTCAGATGCCTGCGAGGAGATCGTAGGCCGTTATAAGGCAGTAATCAGAACAATTTCAGGCGTGTATAGTTCAGAATCAAAGAACGACAGCGACTTCGAGTTGGCTTGCAAGCTGACCGATGAGTTCGCAGAGAAGGAAGGTCGTCGTCCGCGTATCTTCATTGCCAAGATGGGTCAGGATGGTCACGACCGTGGTGCTAAGGTAGTCGCAACGGGTTATGCCGACTGTGGCTTCGACGTGGATATGGGACCGCTGTTCCAGACACCCGCCGAGGCAGCTCGCGAGGCTGTGGAGAACGACGTCCATGTGGTCGGAGCCTCTTCACTTGCCGCTGGTCACAAGACGCTGATTCCGCAGCTAATCGAGGAACTGAAGAAACTGGGCCGCGAGGATATCATGGTCATCGCCGGTGGTGTGATTCCCGCCCAGGATTATGAATTCCTTTACAAGGCTGGTGTCGCTGCCATCTTCGGACCTGGTACTTCTGTCGCGAAGGCCGCTGTCGAGATGATGAAGATTCTCTTGGATAAGGAATAATAGTCAGGGATTATCCGCAGTTCGCTGCGGATAATCTTTATTTGTCAATTATAAATTTTCCATTATCAATTATGAACAAAGGGTACTATATTTATCAAATTCATTCCAAGGTGGACAGGATGTCAAAGTTCATCGACCTGGAGAAGTTGATAAACGGCGAGAAAAATTCTTTGGCTCAGATACGCCATTATTTCAAGGTCAGTCATTGGGCCTACAAGGTCTTCCATTCGCAAGACGGCTTCATGCACTTCAGAATCTCCAAGAGTGGCGTCTTTACCAATGAGGATATTTATCATCAGCCCGATGCCATTGCCGGTTTTATCAAGCCCGGCGACACGGTGCTGGAGTTAGGTTGCGGACAAGGCGCCAATCTGCTGTATCTCGCCCACGGTTTTCCCCAGTCGCGCTTTGTCGGCGTCGACCTGATCCCTCTCAAGAAGGACCAGATGCCCGGGAATGTGACCATCTACGAACAGGACTACAGCAGTATCCCGCAACTGGCCGACAATTCCGTGGATGTTTGTTACGCCGTTGAGACCATTGTTCATAACACCGATAAAGAGAAGATCTATCGCGAGGTCTTCCGGGTGCTGAAACCCGGTGGCGTGATGATCATCTTCGATTATGCCCTCGCTGCGCGCTATGAGACCTACGATCCCAAGATCCAGATGGCCATCACCCTGACGGCAAAGGGAGGGTCTGCTGCCTTGTTCGAGTCGCTGGAAGAGCTGAACACCCATTACACCAACTGTGGGTTTGAGATCGAGCAGACGACGGATTATACGCAGGAGACCCTTCCCGACCTGAAACACTTGCAGCGCAGTGCGAACTGGACGATGAGTCGTCCCTGGCTGTGGAAGCTCCAGTATGCCCTGATGCCTGAACAGTTTGTCACCAACCACATCCTGGGCTGGCTGGGCTATGATGCCGGAAAGGCAGGCATCGGCTATTATATGGAGTGGGTGCTCAGAAAACCGAAATGAAGAAAACGGATGTCTTGATTGTAGGAGCGGGACCTGCAGGTTCCGTGTGTGGCTATCTGTTGAAGAAAGCAGGCGTGGATTGTCTGCTGATGGATCATGCTACGTTCCCACGAGACAAGATTTGTGGCGGTGGACTGACTCCCAAGTGTTGGAAACTGCTCGACGAGCTGATGCCGGAATTCAAGTACGAATATAACAGTATCCGGAAGATCCGTTTGGTTGCAGATGACACTCATCGTTGTGACTTTGACACTGCCATCGAGTTACGCCTTGTGAAGCGCAAGGAGTTTGACAGACAGCTGCTGGATTTGTATCGATCGTTGGGAGGTGAGTTCCTGCAGGGATCGTTCCTCCGTTATAAGGAACAAGATGAGGGGCTTGTCGTGACGCTGAAGTCTGGCGAGCAGATCGCCTGCCGCTATCTGGTGGGTGCGGACGGCGCTACTAGCAACGTCCGCCAGCAATTGGCTGGAAAGCGCGATAACAGTACCCTCATCATGGAACAGTATGTCGAACGGTCGCCAGACAATGCCATTGAGGTCGTCGTGTCGAAGAAGTATGATCCTCAGTCTTACTACTATCGCTTCCCCAATGGGGAGTTTGATGCTGTAGGCTATGGGGTCGTCCATACTGCACCAGGGGCATTCCGACAGGTTCTTGCTCAGCAGCATATCGCAGAGACAAAGTTACGCGGATGCTATATCTATTTGAAGAACGACTATCCTCTCAATGACCGTGTCATCCTGATTGGCGATGCCGGCGGGTTTGCCAACCGTGTCACTTATGAGGGTATCAAGGCTGCCATCGTCACGGCCCGTCATGCGGCAGAGGCCATCATTAGTGGTCGGTCTTTCCGGGAGGTCAATGCCCGACTGTTCAAGAAAATGGAAAAAGAAGATCGCTTTACGCAGTTCTTCTACAAGCCTTCCACCATCAGGCTTCTTGGGTGGCTCTTCAGTTATTTCCCACGAGTCATCAAATGGAGTTTCGACTATGCCCTGAGACCATAGGAAACGAATAATCCCAGCCGTTTGGCTGGGATTCATTCTTTTGTTACGCTTTAGAACGAGTCGCGCTCGTCGGGCTTGTAGGCTTTGTTGTCCTCTTTCATGTAGATTTGCAGGTCGCTGAAGTAGCCTGTCTCCTGAATCTTCTGGAGGTTGATCTGTGCATCCTCTTCCAGTAGATACTCCTTGGCGCTGGCCAGGTGGTTGGTAAACTCGAGCTTCTTCTTCTCTGTGTCCAGTACTGAAATCCACTCATCCTTCAAACGGTCTCCGATCACAAATTTCTTACTCATAGCTGTTATTTTTATTGTTGTTTATTTGTTTTGTCGGTGCAAAGTTACGAACTAAATCCTTATGTTGTACTGTTCTCACCCGAAAAACTCATGAAAACGTTTGAGTAAAAAGGAAGAGGATAGGTCGTCACCTATCCTCTTCCTTATGTGTTATTGCTTGAGTAGCTTCAACGGCTGCTGGGGAGCGAGGGCGTTGGTGGTCTTTTCCGTATATTCAGCGAGTTTCAGCTGGGCGGTGGCAGCGATGTCGCGACTGTTGTTGCCGATGCGGAAGGTGTAGGTGCCAGCCTCGGTGATCCACTGACTGCCAGCCTCGTCGAAAGAGGCCAGGTCGCGTACAGGGATGGTCATCGTGAGCGTCTGACTCTCGCCGGGCTGCAGCTCACGGGTCTTGGCGAAGGCCTTCAGTTCCTGAACGGGCTTCTCCAAACGACCCTTCGGGGCCTGGACATAGACCTGTGCCACTTCCTTGCCAGAGACAGCGCCTGTGTTCTTGACAGTGATGGTGACTTGGACAGTTGAGAGTTGAGAGTTGAGAGTTGAGAGTTTCACTACAGGCTTCGAGAAGGCGAATGTGGTGTAGCTGAGGCCGAAGCCGAAAGGATAGGCCACCTCTTTGTTGAAGGTATCGAAGAAGCGGTAACCGACGTAGATGTCCTCTTCGTGGTTGGTGTAGGCATGGCCTGGGACAGGCATCTTGTTGCCGACCATCATCTGGAAGGTGTAGTCGTCGATATTGCCGGGGAAGTTCTTCGTTGAAGCGTGGTCGGTGGCTGCGATGGGCCAGGTCATCGTGAGCTTGCCGGAGGGATTCACCTTACCTGTGAGCAGGTCAGCGATGCTGTTTCCACCCTCCATACCTGGCTGCCAGGCGCAGAGGATGGCATCGGGATAACTGCTCCAGGAGGCTGTCTCGATGACAGAGCCGGAGTTGATGATGACGATGACGGGCTTGCCTGCTGCGTGGAAGGCATTGCACACATCGGTGATCAGCGCTCGCTCCTCGGGGATGAGGTTGAACTCAGTGTCGATGTCACGGTCGATACCCTCACCAGCCTGACGACCGATGGTGATGAGGGCGGCATCAGCTGCCTGCACCTCTTTGTTGATGGCGATGGGGGAGAGGCTGATCTCGGGATACTTCTGCTGGCCCATCATCTCGGTCTGGAACCACTTGGCTGGATGACGCTCAGCCTGGAACTTGATGCGTGCATAGTCGATGTACTTGCGGTAGATATCCGTGAGGGTCGCACTAGATTTGATGCCTGCGTTCTCAAGGCCCTGAAGCATGTCAACGACGTATGGGGGATGGACACAGCCGGAACCTGTACCGCCGCTGAGGAAGTCGTAGGAGTTCTCACCAAAAAGGGCGACGGTTTTTATCAATTGAGAATTGAGAGTTGAGAATTGAGAATTATGATTACCTTCTGTGCGGAAAGGTAATGCTCCGTTGTTTTTGAGGAGGACGATGCCCTCGGCGGCACTCTGACGGGTGATGGCAGCATGGGCCTTGAAGTCAGGATTGTTGGAGGCGGGATATCGCCGGAAGCTGGGGGTCTTCACGATGTATTCCAGCATACGTCGCACGTTACGGTCTACATCGGTGATGTCGAGCTTACCATCCTTGACACCCTTGATGATCTCCTCCACCTGGGCAGGCTGTCCTGGCTCCATGAGGTCGTTGCCGGCATGTACTTCGCTAATGGTCTCCAGACCCTCACGGATACCAATCCAGTCGGTCATCACGATGCCCTTATAGCCCCAGTCTTCGCGCAGGATCTTCGTCAGCAGGTCGTGGTTGCCCATCGAATACTGACCGTTCACCTGGTTGTAGGAGGCCATGATGGTCCAAGGATCACTCTCACGGACGGCGATCTCGAAACCACGGAGGTAGAGTTCGCGGGCAGCGCGTTGTGATACGCGTTCGTCGACAGCTGTACGGTCTGTCTCCTGAGAGTTCACAGCGAAGTGCTTGGCCGATACGCCAGCTCCCTGGCTCTGTACGCCCTGGATGTAGGCTGCCGCAATCTTTCCCGTCAGCAGGGGATCTTCGGAGTAGTATTCGAAGTTACGTCCGCAGAGGGGATTGCGGTGCAGGTTCATGCCCGGACCGAGGATGACGTCGCAACGGTATTCCTTGGTCTCATTGCCGATAGCCTCACCGACCTTGCTGACGAGTTCCGTGTTCCATGTAGAGGCCAGACAGGAGCCGATGGGGAAGGCTGTGGCATAGTAGGTCTTGTCGGTACCCTTGCGAGTGGGGTTGATACGCACGCCGGCAGGGCCGTCGGTGAGGACGGTGGCAGGGATGCCGAGACGCGGGATGGCGGGAGAGGTACCCGCAGCACCTGCCACGAGGTCGGCCTCACCGCCTACCACGGCATTGGCGCCAAAGAAGTTGTTTGCACCGCCAACGAGTAGTTTGGCTTTCTCTTCAAGGGTCATGGCCTTGAGTACCTCGTCGATGTTATCGGAGGCAAGTTTGGGTTGTGCGTTCATTGCTGTTGCGAATGTGGCTGTTAATAAGCCGATTGTTAGTAATTTTTTCATTGTTATTAAGTTTTTAGGGATTTATCTTTGTTTTAAACACAGAGAACACAGAGGTTTTTGATAGAGAGATGATAAGAGGAGCCAGGGCTCTGCACAGAGGCTGCACGACCAGACTGCCGCTCGACTCTGTGCAAAACCTTTAGGTTTCTCTTGTTATACTCAGTGTCTGTTTTCAAGTACATCTCTGTGTCCTCTGTGTTCTCTGTGTTAAAAACTAGGGGAAGGTCTTGAAGTCATAGCCCTGGTCTCGTAGCCACTGGATAGAGGCGGGGAGGGCTGTGCGGAGCTTGTCGATGCTCTTCAGCGAGTCGTGGAAGGTGATGATGGAGCCGTTGCGCGCGTACCTTTTTATATTATTGACCACGTCGTCGGCCGTCAGCCATTTGGAGTAGTCGCGGGTGACGAGGTCCCACATCACGATCTTGTACTTGCGGCTCAACCAGGCATACTGTGCCAGGCGCATCCATCCATGGGGTGGACGCACGTAGTGGCTGTGGATATAGGCATTGGCCTTCTCCACATTGTAACTGTATTCCTTGATGGTGTGGGTGAGGCCTACTATGTGGTTGTGGGTGTGGTTGCCCACCTGGTGCCCCTCGGCAACGATACGATCATAGAGTTCGGGATGCTTACGGACGTTGTCGCCCACCATGAAGAAGGTGGCCTTCGCTCCGAATGCCTTCAACGTGTCGAGGATGAAGGGCGTAGCCTCGGGGATGGGACCGTCGTCGAAGGTCAGGTAGACTGCCTTCTCGTGACGGTCCATTCTCCAGTAGGCTTTCGGATAGAGCCAGCGGAGGTAGATGGCGGGCTGCTCAATAAACATCTATTACCGTAATCTGTAAACTACTCCTCGGCTCCTCCTCCCTTGGTCTGATAGATACCCATCATGCTATCCAGCTGTTCTGATTTCTTGTCAGCCTCTTTCTCGCTGACTATATCCTGTATCTTGAGGATCTGCTCAAGGATATAGAACTGGATCAGACAATCGTGCTGATTGCTCTTGAAGCGGGGACCATCGAACGACATGTACCACAGGAGATACTGGCTGGACTTCAGCCAAAGCTCGTCGATGAGCAGCTGGGCTTTTTCCATCTGCCCGGTCTTTGCATAGCATCGGGCCAGATCGACAGAACCGCTTTGATAGTCGTGCGGAATGTTATAGTCGGGGAGTTCCTTCTCACACTTGGCCAGTACCTTTTTGGCCTTCTCTGTCTGTCCTTCATCAACGAGATGCTGGGCCAGTGAGGCAAAGAGCCGACGGTGGGTGTAGCACATACGCATGACTGTCTCGTCGAGGTAGATGCCTTTCTGGCTGACGCCGCCGAACTTGAACTTGTTCATCACGTTATCGTAGGTCTTTGCCGTGTCGAAGTCTTTCGCACCGTCGGCCTTGGTGGTGAACGGCGTGATACGGTTGGCCAGACCCTCCTGTACGAAGTTGTCGCCGAGGTTCATGTAGTTCTCCTGTCCTACGGTCAGGGCTACGTAGATGGGCCTTGTCCAGTTGGCGTTGGCAATCATCTCCAGCATCATCAGGTCACCCTTATAAAGAGCACTCTTGCCTTTGAGCGAGATGACCATACGGTCGGGGATGGAGTCGGCGGCCATCATCATGCCACTCTTGCGCACGGCCTCCTTGTCGATGGTCATATAGACGGTATCGGTGGGAATGACGTGGAAATCCTTGTTCGTGGAACGTACCCAGTACTTCAGAATGTTCTTCAGCTCGAAGGGCTCGTCGCCAAACTGCTGGCGCGCCTCTTCCGGCTGATCCTGATAGAGCTGGATGACCTGCTCCTTCAGCGCGGGTTCAACTTGTACGTATTCGTTCGTACCGGCACAGTATTCCAGACGGTTCCAGGAGATGGGCAGCGACGGAGAGTCGTAGGCCGGGCGTATCATCTGGTCGATATACCAGTCGGTCTGCAGATAAGACAGGTTGCAGACGCGGGCGTCGGTACGGAAGCCTTCGGTATCCTGATTGTACCAGAGCGGGAAGGTGTCGTTGTCGCCGTTGGTGAAGATGATGGGGTTGCCCTCTTCCTGAAGCGTCATCAGATAGTTCTGTCCGAAGTCGCGGCAGGTATAACGGCCTGAGCGGTCGTGGTCATCCCATGTCTGTGAAGCCATCTGGATGGGTACGGCCAGACAAGCCAGACCTACCAGAGCGGCGATGATGACATTGTTCTTCTTGAAGGTCTGCTCAAGCCAGTCGATGATGGCTGCAACGCCCATGCCGCACCAGATGGCGAAGGCATAGAAGGATCCTGCGTAAGCATAGTCTCGCTCACGGGGTTGCATGGGAGTCTGGTTCAGGTAGACGACGATGGCCAGACCAGTCATAAAGAACAGGAAGAACACTACCCAGAACTGGCGGATGCCGATGGGATCGTCGATGGTCTTCTCCGAGCCGTCGACCTGTACCTTCCGCTTACGGGTGTACCAAGCCTGCCAGAAGAGTCCCAAAAGACCCAGAATCAGAGGCATGCAGTAGAATACATTATGGCCTTTATTCTCCTTGAGTTCGTCAGGCAGCAGAGACTGGTTGCCGAGACGGGCATTGTCGATGATGGGGAATCCTGTCAGCCAGTTTCCATGTTCCATCTCACCATTACCCTGAATGTCATTCTGACGTCCGGCGAAGTTCCACATGAAGTAGCGCCAGTACATGAAGTTACACTGGTAGGAGAGGAAGAAACGGATATTCTCAAGTTGTGAGGGGACTTTGACGGTCATGGGTTCGCCACAGCGGTCATAAGGAACCTCCGTGCCGTCGACGCCTCCCATCCACGACTCGTAGGCCGCAGCATGGGCAGCATCGTACATGCGGGGGAACAGCATGTTTTGGGCATACTTGTATTCATCCTTCGTACGAACTACGAAGTAAGAGTCCTTCTCATCGGCAGAAGCCTTTTCCTTACGTTGGTAGACGGGCTTGCCCTTCGACATGACAGGGCGGCAGTATTTACCGTCGCTCTCGAGTGCCACCTGCGAGGTATAGGCCTGTCCGTAGAACAGCGGGCGCTGGCCATACTGCTCACGTCCGAGGTAGTCACCCAGTGTGAAGATGTCCTCTGGAGAGTTCTGATCCATCGGCGGGTTGGCTGATGAACGGATGACGATGACGGCATAAGTGGAATAGCCGACCATCAGCATCAGCATACAGAGCAGGATGGTATTCTTTGCACGGGCCGTTACCAGCAATTTCTTCTCCTTCTTGTAGTTCAGACCGAACCAAAGCGCTGCCAACACGACGACACCGATGAAGAATGCCGACCATCCCCAACCATAGAAGGGAATACCCATCATGCCGAAGGAGAGGAGGAACGCGATGTTCTGTCTGCGTACGCTGTGCTTTTGAGTCTGGGTTTCATAAACGGCCCAGATGACGATGCCAATCAGCAGGATGATATAGATGATCTCACCCGTGTTGAACGGACATCCGAGCGTGTTGACGAAGAACAGCTCAAACCATCCGCCAACGGTGATGATGCCAGGAACGACGCCATAGAGCACGGCTGCCAGGATCACGCCAGAGATGCATAACGCCACCAACGAACCCTTCAGGTTGGCATCGGGGAAGCGGCGATAGTAGTACACCAGACCGATGGCAGGGACGCAACAGAGGTTCAGCAGGTGGACACCGATGGAGATACCTGTCAGATACATGATCAGTACCAGCCAACGGTCGCTGTGAGGCTCGTCGGCCACATCCTCCCATTTCAGGATGAGCCAGAACACGACGGCGGTGAAGGCTGAGGAGTAGGCATAGACCTCACCCTCGACGGCAGAGAACCAGAAGGTATCGCTGAAGGTGTAGATCAGGGCTCCCACAAGACCAGACGCCTCAATCGTGATGAGCTTCGGCCATGTCAGCTCACTCCAGCCTGAGATCATCAGGCGGCGCACCAGATGTGTGATGCTCCAGAACAGGAACAGGATACACGTTGCTGACATCAGGGCACTCATGATGTTGACCATCTTGGCCACCTGCGTAGGATCGCTGGCAAACTGTGAGAACAGATTCGCTGTCAGCATGAAGAACGGTGCCCCTGGCGGGTGGCCGATTTCCATCTTGTAACCAGTAGTGATAAACTCAGGACAGTCCCAGAACGAGGCTGTCGGCTCGATTGTGGAACAATAGACGAAGGCGGCAATCAGAAAAGTAAGCCACCCGAGGGCATTGTCCACCCATTTGAATTGTTTCATCTGATTAATATGCTTATTTGACGTTTAATTTCTTTATGCGCTGCAAAGGTACGAAAAAGAAGTGAAAAGAGTAAAGTGAATAGTGAAGAATTTGCTGCCGCTCTACATAAATTAACGTTACATGAACAGTCCGGCACCGTAGATGAGGACGATGTAACGGAAAATCTTGCCCAGCGTGATGGCGATAAAGGTGATGACAATGTTGGAGCGCATCAGGCCGAGGGCGATGGTGATGGCACTGCCGAGAACGGGGAGAAAGGCAAAGAATCCCATCCAGGCACCACGGCCAGCCAGGAAACGATGAGCCTTGTCGAGGTCTTTTTTCTTGACGTGCAGGTATTTCTCTATCCACTCCATCTTACCCATGCGGCCTATACCGTAGTTGACGATGCTGCCAAGTACGTTGCCGATGGTGCCGTAGACCATCAAGATCCAGGGGTCGAGACCTGTAGCTATCAGTCCCACCATCACAGCTTCGCTGGAGAAGGGGAAGAAACTGCCAGCGAGGAAGGCGGCCAGTAACATACCCCAGTAGCCGTAATGGGTTAGAAAATGGATGATGAAGTCCATAAGTTGAAGCCTGTGAACAGCAGGATGGCCACTGTCAAGATGCAGAAAGCTATGTTGGTCAGTTTGGTATTTGTCAGAGCCATGAAATGTCCCAACAACGGACTCGTGGCAAGAATCAGTACGCGAATGGCCAACCCTTCTTTATCCGGCAGCAGAAGGATGATCAGTAGCGAATAGCCGGCCAGCAAGATGAAACTATAGTACAGTTGCCTTACACGTATCTTATCGAGATAGCTTTTCCGTATGAAATGGATGCTACAGAAAACCAACAGAAAGACGGTGAAGAGGATAAGGCCCATTTGGATGGGGGAGAGAGCGTCAACACCGTAAGAGAATGAGAAGGCTTCTGGTACAAAGTGATGGGTGAAGTGGTCTGTGAATGATTCCCTGTAATGGTAGATGGCCCATCCGGCAAGTAACCAGTAGGGAGTTATCAGGCCAAGCAGGGATGAGAGAAACGTGCGCCAACATATCGAGTATACTATCACCTTCATCATGAGCCAGAAAACAGGTACATAAAGAAACACTTGTATGTCGAAGAAACTGGCGATTCCCAAGAGTAGGAACAGGTAGTATGTGCGTTCGATGGCGCTTTTGTCCTGATAACAGTCAAAGAGGAGTAAAAGTGAAGCAATGACGCATACCTGTGCGATGCCTCCCTTCCACGAATGAAACAGAAAAACGGCGGCACAGAACAGAACGATGAAAGAAACAGATACAGAACGGCTGAAGATACGGATCAGCAAGTTCCTGTTGTTCATTCTCATGACCAACAATGCTGACAGCGCGAAACAGCCATACTGTAACCACAAACCATCCTGTATCAGTCCTGCCAACAGCCATACCACTGCACTATAGACAAAGGCGACAGGCAGAGAAGTGCGGCTGCCCGCAATCTTGTTTTGGAGCCTCTTCACTTTCTAACTGATTCTTTACAGGTCTGCGCCAATGTCGCGACGGAAGTATTTGTCAGTGAACTGGATCTTCTGGGCCTCTTCAAATGATTTCTGCAGGGCTTCGGCTTTATCCTTGCCATACGAGGAAACCGCGATGACACGACCGCCGGCAGTGACGACCTCGCCGTCCTTCAGGGCTGTGCCACTGTGGAAGACGATAGAACCCTCCACTTGGTCGATACCGCTGATGGGATAGCCTTTCTTGTAGGCCTGGGGATAACCGCCAGAGACGAGCATCACACAGACGGCTGCACGAGGATCGAATTCAATGGGACGCTCGTCGAGATCGCCCTTAGCCACTCCCTCAAAGAGGTCTACGATGTCACTCTTCAAACGGAGCATCACACTCTCAGTCTCCGGGTCACCCATGCGGCAGTTGTATTCAATGACATAGGGCTCTGGTTCCTGGCTTGGCGTGTTGGTGCGGTTAATAAGTCCGAAGAAGATAAAGCCTTTGTAGTCGATACCTTCAGAAGCCAGCCCTTCAACGGTGGGGCGGATGATACGATCCTCCACCTTCTGCATCCACTCCTTCGTGGCAAAAGGAACGGGGGTGACGCTGCCCATACCGCCAGTATTCAGGCCTGTGTCGTGCTCGCCGATACGCTTATAGTCCTTGGCCTCGGGAAGGATCTTATAGTGCTGACCATCTGTCAGTACGAATACACTACACTCGATGCCGCTCATGAATTCTTCAATGACCACGCGGCTGGATGCATTGCCGAACATACCACCCAGCATATCCTTGAGTTCTTTCTTCGCTTCGTCGAGGGTGGGGAGAATCAGCACACCCTTGCCGGCGCAGAGACCGTCAGCCTTCAATACATAGGGAGCTTCAAGGGATTCCAAGAACTTCAGACCTTCCTCCAGATGCTCGCCATCGAATGTCTGATAACGGGCTGTGGGAATGTTGTGACGCTGCATGAAACCCTTCGCAAAGTCTTTCGAACCTTCGAGTACGGCCCCAGCCTTGGATGGTCCGATAACGGGAATGTCCTTCGTGCGGCTATCAGCCTTCAACTCGTCGTAGATGCCTTTCACCAGGGGATCCTCAGGACCAACGACCACCATGTTGATGTCTTTCTCCACGCAGAAGGTCTTGATGGCCTCGAAGTCGTCGGCCTTCATGGATACGTTTTCGCCACAGTTACCTGTACCGGCGTTACCTGGTGCAATGTATAGTTTCTCACATTTGCTGCTCTGAGCGATCTTCCATGCGAGGGCGTGCTCACGTCCGCCGCTGCCTAACAATAATATCTTCATATTCTATTTTAAATAATCTTCGAAATATTGGGTGATGCGTTCGTGGAGATGCACAGAGGCATGGCCGCGCATGTTATGTTCCTCACCTGGGTAGGCAAAGAAGTCGGGTTGAGTGCCAGCCTTGATACAGGCATCGAGAAACGACAGACAATGCTGTGGCACAACCGTATTATCATTATAACCAGTGATAATCTGAAGCTTGCCCTTCAGATTCTTGGCTTTATTGATGAGGCTGGTCTTGGCATAGCCATCAGGGTTGTTCTCTGGGGTTCCCATGTAACGCTCGCCATACATCACCTCATACCATTTCCAGTCGATGACAGGGCCCCCGGCCACACCCACCTTGAATACGTCAGGATAGTTGGTCATGAGCGAGATGGTCATGAATCCGCCAAAGCTCCAGCCGTGTACGCCCAGACGTTCCATGTCGACATAGGGTAGGGTGCGCAGGTATTCCACGCCTTTCATCTGGTCTTGCATCTCTATCTGGCCTAACTGGTGGAAGGTGGCTTGCTCGAAGTCTCTGCCACGATACTGGCTGCCACGATTGTCGAGGATAAAGACGATATAGCCTTTCTGAGCCATGTAGGTCTCCCAACTACGGGATGCCCAGTGCCAAGAGGCCTGTACGTTATTAGCATGAGGACCACCATAGACATAAACCACTGTGGGGTATTTCTTTTCTGGGTCGAAGTCTGCAGGCTTCACCATACGGTAATAAAGGTCAGTAACGCCATCAGCAGCCTTGATGCTGCCACACTCAAAGATGGGTTGTATATAACCTGCCCAGGGGTCATCTGCTTCCAAAAGATTCGTATGATGTGGTGTCTTCTGGTTGATATCCACGACATCAATGACCTGAGGTCTTGTTGGGGTAGAGAACCTGTCGATGAGGAAATTGCCTGAGGGAGATAAAACTGCGTTGTGAACACCATCTACCGTCTCAAGTTGTTTAATGGCACCAGTCATGTTGACGCTGTACAGCCGATGATGCAGGGGGTGTTCTTTGTTGGCCTTGATGATGACGGCCTTCTGCTTTTTGTTGAAGCCCAGCACTTCCATCACCACCCATTCACCTTTTGTGATCTGCTTCAGCTCCTTGCCGGTGGCGTCAAAGAGGTAGAGGTGGTTGTAGCCATCTTTCTGACTCTGGAGGATGAACTTGGTGTCATCCCAAGGCAGGAACTGGATGGGATGCAGGGGCTCGACGTATTTGTCGCTGGTTTCACGATAGAGCTCAGCGATACGCTCACCTGTGGTGGCATCATAACTCACCAGGCGACAGTCATTTTGCTGGCGGTTCAGCTCAAACATGTAGATGGTCTTGCTGTCGGGACTCCAGGCGATGTTGGTGAAATAGCGGTCGGTGGGATCGCCTGCCTGCAGGTAGACGGTCTTGTCGGTCTGTAAGTCATAGACACCAACGGTCACCTTGTGACTCGTCATCCCTGCCATGGGGTATTTGTCGGGCTCACAGGTCGCTTCGCGAGGGAAGATGTCTACCTGGGGATAGTCGGTCACCATGCTTTGGTCCATGCGGTAGAAAGCCAGCCGCTGTCCGTCAGGACTCCAGAAGGTGCCTTTCTCAATGCCAAACTCGTTGCGGTGGACACTCTGGCCGTAGACGATCTCACGACTGCCGTCTGTTGACAGTTGGACCTTATGCCCCTCTCCGTCGACCACGAACAACTGATGGTCCTCTACGTAGGCTGTTGCCTTGGAGACTGCATTCCAGTCGTTGGCCATCTGACCGGAGATGCTGTCCTGCCACACCAATTTTTTCGCCTGGAAGTCTACCAGGATGAAAGCCTTTCTGTTACCAAGTGCCACGATGGGCTTGTCTGGGTAAGGGAATGTGGCATTCATGAGATGGCGAACATATCTCACGCTATCATCGCTCTCAGCCCATTTGTTGATTTGGTCGAGCGTAAAGAGCTGAGTCTTCTTGCCGGTTCTGGTGTCGATGAGAGAACACGCTTCCACGTCGGTGTTGACCAGATGATCCCCCCACCACGTGAGCCAGAGATTCTCTGGCTGCATCTTCCGGTAGTTGTATCCGCCGAAATTCAGGTCTTCAAGAGTGAATTGCTTGTTTTGGGCTGTCATGCTGAGTGGAAATGCTATGAGGATGAGCAGCACTGCCATCAGTGCTGTCCGATTAATCTTCGATGTCATCATCATGATTATTCCTGTAGTCTTTATCAAAAATCCTCTTTTTCCCGAATTCCTTTCCTTTTCCAGACGGACGACCTTTCGTATGACGGTCAAAGCGCTCTTTTCCGTCTTTCCCAGGACGGTTCTTGTAGCCACCCTTACGTTCGCCAAGTTCCTCGCGGTCGCTGTCGTTTTTCCTAAAGGGTCTCTCTTTACGCTCTTTCTTTTCCAAATCATGATGGTGGAAAGTGAAGGAACGGATGTCGCCTTCCTCGTTTTGCTCTGTTTCTTCCAGACGCTTCTTGAATTCACGTTCTTTCTTGAAACGGTGCTTTTCTGCCATCTGGCGCTTCTCATCCTCGGTCTTCACGATACCACCCTCCTGACGGAAGTCTTTCAGCTTCCCGTCAAACATCTGGTATTTGCGGAACTCACATTCCAGCGACCCGTTGTAAAGAGGAATCTTGATGCTTGGCTTCAGACCTATCTGATCGAAACACTCTTCCCGATAGCTGAGAACCCAGGCATCATTTCCCTTGAACTGGTGCTTGAGCCTTTCTCCAATCATCTTATAGGTTCCCAGAAGGTCAGGCGTGGAGATTCGTTCGCCATAGGGGGGATTGGTGATGAGGATACTCTTCTGGGCCGGTTGAGTGAAATCCTTGAAATCCTGCTGTCTGACGGTGATGGTGTCACTCAGTCCGGCGGCTTTCACATTCTGCAGAGCGGTGTTGACGGCCTTGATGTCGATGTCATAACCATATATATGGTGCTCAAACTCACGCTCTTTACTCTCGTCGTTATAGATTTCATCGAAGAGGTCTGCGTCAAAATCGGGCCATTTCTCAAAGGCATATTCCTTGCGGAACAATCCGGGAGCCATGTTCTTGGCAATCAGTGCTGCTTCGATGAGCAGGGTGCCTGATCCGCACATGGGATCGATAAAATCGGTATCGCCTTTCCAGCCCGACATCAGGATCATACCTGCTGCCAACACTTCGTTAAGCGGTGCGTCGACACTCTCCTGACGATAGCCACGACGGTGTAGCGACTCTCCACTTGAGTCAAGACTCAACGTACATTGATTCTCGGCGATATGTATGTTCAGACGAAGATCGGGATTGGCCACTGAGATGTTCGGACGTTTGCCTGTTTTCTCGCGGAATTGGTCGACGATGGCATCCTTTACCTTATAAGAGACAAATTTTGAGTGGCGGAACTCCTCGGAGAATACCACTGAGTCGACGGCAAATGTCTTGTCGTCGTCCAAATAGTCTGTCCAGTCAATCTTCTTGATTTCTTCATAGACGTCATCCGCACTCTGTGCCTTGAAGTGGCGGATGGGCTTGAGGATTCTGATGGCGGTGTGCAACTCGAAGTTAGCACGGTACATCATTTCTTTGTCACCTGTAAACGAAACCATTCGTCTACCTGTTTTTACATCATTAGCCCCCAGCTGGGTCAGCTCTTTCGCCAGTACAGGTTCCAGTCCCATAAACGTTTTGGCGATCATTTCAAAATTCTGTTCCATTGATAGTGTTTCTTGCATGCCCGGCATCAACGGGCAATGTGTGGAATTCTGCCTGCAAAGTTAATATAAGTTGTCCAAATATCATTGTTTTGGACTGTTAATCAAACAAAAAAACTTGATTTTTCTAAAATTCGTCATGGATTTATGATGTGTTTCAAATAAAATTAGTAATTTTGCGCAAAATATGTCATCAATGACCAATTTGCTATTATACGCTTATAGTGATAGTCCGTGGATATTTGTCCTGCAATGGGGCATCGGTTTACTGATATTGGTATTCCTGATTGTATCTGTCTATATGCAGCGTCGCACAGGAAAACGGCTGAAGGGCGAATTGGATGAACTCGACAAGATCAGAAGAGGTAATGTAGAGTATGATTTTATACTCAAGGCCATGAAGATTGCCGTGTGGCATTACGATTCCGAGACTCAGACTTTTATTTTTGAGAAGGACTATCGTGATGGTACAAACAACCATGTGCCCTCCGCTGACGATAGTTTTCATGACGCCCTTTCCGACATTGCCCCTGCTGATGTGGATCGTGTGAACAATGCCTTCACTGATATGTGTGAGGGACGTACGGACTTCTACCATCAGGAGTATCAGGTGATAGACAAGTCTGCGGGTACCTCCTACTGGGAGGATAGCTATGCCACGATTGTCGACCGTAATGCTGAGGGCAAGCCTACGAAGATTGTAGGAACCTCTCAGCGCATTGATGAGCGTAAGGAATTGGAAGCATCTCTGGTGACAGCCAGAAACAAGGCAGAGGAAAGCGACCGTCTGAAGACTGCCTTCCTGGCCAATATGGGTCATGAGATCCGCACTCCGCTCAATGCGATTGTCGGCTTCTCCGACCTGTTGCCCATGGTTCAGGGTGAGGAGGAACGTAACCAACTGATAGCAGAAATACAGTTGAATAACCAGAAATTGTTGCGTATTATCGATGGTCTGGTCAGCATGTCGCAAATCGAGGCTGGTGCCAAGAGCCTGCTATTGGCGAAGGTTGATATTAATCAGTTGCTCCAGAAGATGGCAGACACCTACCAGCCTACGACGAATGTGCCTATTTCGCTCCAGTGTCAGAAGAACCAGTTGCTGATAGAGAGCGATCGTGAGAAGTTGATGGAGATTATTGATAATTTGATGCAGAATGCCGTGAAGTTTACAACAGAGGGCCAGATTACCTTGGGCTATGATCTGGTAGAAGACGATCGTGTGCGCATTTGGGTCCGTGACACAGGAAAAGGCATTGCCGAAGCTGACCACGAACGTATCTTTGATCGTTTCATCAAACTCGATGAGTATATCCCTGGAACAGGTCTCGGACTCTCTGTTGCCAAGTCGCATGTACAGAGTCTTGGCGGAACGATTGGCGTCGACTCTAAGTTGGGCGAGGGTTCAACCTTCTGGATTGAAATGCCTTTGTGACCGGTAGTTCATCTTTTTGCCAGTTACTGCAACTTTTCTTCCTTCGGTTTCGTCTAACAGGCAGAAAAGAAATTTTTTAAGGATTATGATTATGAAGAAAGGACAAATTCTAATGTCGGGAATAGTACTGCTGACGGTGGCAGTCACCATGACGTCGTGTGTGGAATTCAGGAGAGGCCAGACCCTGTTTGGAACCGCCTCTATCACGGAACAGCGTGGGTTGAAGGGCTTTGAGGAGATAGAAATCAATGGTTCTCCTACTGTTTATTACACCCAGTCAGACCATTTCTCTGTTAAGCTTAAGGGCTCAGAGAGTCAGGTGAAGGATATCCTGACGGAAATGGATGGCAAGACGTTGGTAATACGCAATAAACGAAAGTTCGGCATTTTCAATGTGCAGTTGGGCGATGATGATGATGTTGCTGTCTATGTGACTTCTCCAGATATTACAAGCATCCGTCTGAACGGTTCTGGCGATTTCATCAGCCATGAGCGTATTGATACTGATAATATGGATATTCTTCTTCGGGGGGCTGGCGATATCCAGGTCAGCGACTTAATCTGTGACCGTTGTCATGTGGAGTTGATTGGCTCTGGCGATCTGGATGTGTCTCGTCTGGAAGCCCAGGAAGTCTCTGGGTTACTGATTGGCTCTGGCGACTTGGACCTTGGGCTGCTTAAGGTTGATGATACCAGTCTGTCGCTTAAAGGCTCTGGTGATATCGATGCCGATTTCCGTGAGGGTTGTGGCTCGGTGGATTGTGAGTTGCGGGGTTCTGGGGATATCACTTTGAAAGGAACAGTTCGTCGATTCAACCAACACACCACAGGTTCCGGCAGTGTGGATATTGATAAATTATCTATACAACAATAAAATTTATTAAAATGTTTCGGTTTCTCATGATAAATGATTACTTTTGCCGAATTATTTAAGGCAACACCGCATTGGGAAACCGAATGAAGTACGCAGTGATTGCCGCGGGCAATGGCTCGCGGCTGTTAGAAGAGGGCATCAGTACACCGAAGCCTCTGGTAGAGGTTGACGGCGAGGCATTGGTCGACAGACTGTTGAGAATCTTTGAGGCTCAGAAGGCATCAGAGGTGGTCATCATCTGCAACGACCAGATGCCGGAGGTGAGTGCCCATCTTGCCGACATTCAGCAGAATGGACGATTACCCATGAGACTCATCGTGAAGTCTACGCCCAGTTCCATGCACAGCATGTGGGAACTGGGTCAGTGGCTCGACTGTCCTTTTGTGCTGACCACCGTCGATACCGTCTTCCGCGAGACTGAGTTCTCCCGCTTTGTCTCCGACTTTCAGGATGCCTTGGCACAGGGTGAGGTTGACGGGATGATGGGTGTGACCGACTATATTGACGACGAGAAACCCCTCTATGTCGAGACCGATGAGACGGGCTGGATCACGGCCTTCCTCGACCACTGCGCCCATCCCCGCTTTGTTAGCGGCGGCATCTACGCTCTGACACCCCGTTCGCTCACAACGCTTCGCACTTGTGTGGAGCGTGGAGTGATGCGTATGCGGAACTTCCAGCGTGCGCTGCTTCGTGACGGATTCCGGTTGAAGGCTTGGCCTTTCTCGAAGGTCCTCGATATCGACCATGCCAGTGACATCATAAAGGCAGAAGCGTTTTTGAAGGAATGAAGGTGCTGGCAATCACAAGGGCAGAGCGGTATTCGCCTCATTCTGTTGACAAGGATAGGGCGATACTCGAGGCAGTGACACACCGTCTGCTGGATAACGGCTGTGAAGTGAGCATCATTGGCGAGGATGTTGTGGGGGGACTTGCTCCCGACCTCATCCTGACAATGGGACGCCGGCCTGAAACACTCGCCTGGCTGAAGACTGTCGATGCGGAGGTGATAAACTCACCGGAAGGTGTAGAAAACTGTACGCGTAGCAGACTTCAGACCATCATGGAACGCATTGGTACGCCGATGCCTCCAAAGGAAGGTGCTGAAGGTTACTGGCTGAAACGGGGCGATGCAGTCGCACAGGAACGTGGCGATGTGGTCTTCGCTCCTGACAATGAAGAACTTGAGGCCGCAGTCCGCAGGATGCAACAGCGGGGTATTACGGACTATCAGGTCAGTGCCCATGTTGTGGGTGACCTCGTGAAGTTCTATGGCGTGGGACAAGGACGGTTCTTCCGCTACTTTTACCCCACGGACGACGGAGAGACGAAGTTTGGCGACGAGTCTAAAAACGGTACAGCCCATCATTATCCGTTCCAAAAGGAGCATCTCCGTCAAGAGGTGGAGCGTTTGGCTGAGGCTGTAGGCGTGAGCATCTATGGCGGCGACGCCATCATCAGGGCCGACGGTTCGTTTTGCCTGATTGATTTCAACGACTGGCCGAGCTTCTCCCGCTGTCGTGAGGAGGCTGCTGAGGCTATCGCTGCATTAGTAATAAACTGATAATCATATAAGAAAGTGGCAACATTCAGGGAACTATTGAAAGTATCATACAAGTCGGAGGATACCGAGGAGTGGCTTGACGTCTGGTTCACGCGTCCTATCGGTCTCGTCTTTGCCTTGCTATGGAACAAGCTCGGCATTCATCCGAATGTCATCACCATCGTCTCCTTCTTCCTGGGAGGAGCTGCAGGCTGGATGTTCCATTATACAGACCTCCTCCATAACCTCTATGGTGTTATCCTGCTGATGCTTGCCAACTTCTGTGACTCCACCGACGGCCAGATGGCTCGTCTGTCGGGCAAGAAAACCTTACTCGGACGTGTGCTCGACGGGTTCTCGGGTGATGTGTGGTTCTTCTGCATCTATGTCGCCATCGCGGTACGCCTGTGCCACCAGCCCATCCCCGGCACCACGATAGAGTGGGGCATCTGGGGATTCCTCTTAGCTGCCGTTGCAGGTTTCTTGAGTCATGCACCGCAGAGTTCCTTGGCCGACTACTACCGCCAGATACACCTCTACTTCCTATTGGGTAAGGAGGGCAGCGAACTCGACAACAGTACCCAGCAGATGCAGGAGTTCCACAGCCTGCCCAAGTCGAAATGGTTCGACCGTCTGTTCCATTATAACTACGCCGGCTATTGTCGTAGTCAGGAGCGACGGACCCCTCGTTTCCAGACATTCTTCCACGAGGTTAAGAACCGCTGGCCTCATGCTGCCGATATGCCGCAGGCGTTCCGCGATACCTTCCGACAGGGAAGTCTGCCGCTGATGAAGTATACCAATATGCTGACGTTCAATGTCCGTGCCATCACCGTCTACGTGACCTGTCTGCTTGACTGTCCGTGGATCTATCTGCTGGTGGAGATTATCCTATTAAATATAATGTACGCGTATATGCACCGCACCCATGAACGGCTGTGCGAGCGTCTCACCTCTCAGATGTTATCGAAATGACGGCAGGATATATCTTCGACTACGGCGGCACGCTCGACACGGGTGGACAGCATTGGGGAATGGCGCTTTGGCACGCCTATGAACGCCACCGTGTACCCGTCACAGAGGCTCTGTTCCGCGAGGCTTACGTCCATGCGGAGCGCACGCTGGGCCGGAATCCCATCATCCGTCCTTCCGACACTTTCCGTCAGACCTTGGAGGCGAAACTCCGTCTTCAGTTAGCGTATTTAGGTAATCTCTCACCTCTCACCACTCACCACTCACCTCTCGTTTCTTACCTTTCACCTCTCCTTGACGACCTCTATGAGCGGACGAAGACTGTGACGGCTCAGAGCCGAAAGGTGCTCCAGGCTCTGAAAGACCGAGGACTGCCGATGGTGTTGGTGAGCAACTTCTACGGCAATATGCCTGTGGTACTGCGTGAGTTTGGCTTTGACGGCCTTTTCCTGGCTGTCGTCGAGTCCTCGGTGGTTGGCATTCGTAAGCCCGATTCCCGTATCTTCCGCTTAGGTGTGGAGGCCCTCGGCCTGAAACCGGAAGAAGTGACGGTGGTGGGTGACAGTCTGGAGAAAGACATCATCCCCGCCCGCGAGGTGGGCTGTCAGACCGTATGGCTCAGTGGCGAAGGCTGGTCGCCTGCATCTTGTTCTCAGGGTGCAGCTGATCGTGTCATCAGGAGCCTGGACGAATTATTAGAGAAAGAATAAAAATGCAAGATAAAGAAATGAATCATTCAAATGTAAGACCAGCAGAAGGAAAGCTGGGAATTCTGATTGTTGGCAACGGTGCTGTTGCCACAACGTTTATGGCAGGTGTGCTCATGGCCCGCAAAGGTCTGGGAAAGCCCGTGGGCTCTATGACCCAGTATGATAAGATCCGTGTGGGCCGTGGTGAGTCGAAGCGCTATCTGAAATATGGCGAGATCGTGCCATTGGCCAGCCTCGATGATATCGTGTTCGGCTGTTGGGATGTCTATCCTCAGAATGCCTACCAGAGTGCCATGTATGCCGAGGTGCTTCGCGACCGTGACATCAACTTGGTGCGTGACGAACTGGAGCAGATCGTACCCATGAAGGCTGCCTTTGATAAAAACTATGCCAAACGACTCGACGGCGATAACGTAAAACTCTCAACTCTCAATTCTCAATTCTCAACTATCCCCACCCGTTGGGAGATGGTTGAAACGCTGCGCGAGGATATCCGCCGCTTCCGTACGGAGAAGGATTGCAGCCGTCTGGTGGTGCTCTGGGCCGCATCTACGGAGATTTATGTCCCCGTCGAGAAGTCCGTCCACTATCGTCTCTCCGACCTTGAAGCCGCGATGAAGGCTGACGACCGTCAGCATGTGGCACCCTCTATGTGCTATGCCTATGCCGCCCTCTCTGAGGGTGCACCTTTCATCATGGGCGCCCCCAATACCACCGTCGACATCCCTGCTATGTGGGAATTGGCCGAGAAGATGCGCCAGCCTATTGCCGGTAAGGACTTCAAGACGGGTCAGACACTCGTCAAGTCGGGCTTCGCACCTATCATCGGCACTCGCTGCCTCGGGCTCAACGGCTGGTTCTCTACCAATATCCTCGGCAATCGCGACGGCCTCGTACTCGACGAACCCGAGAACTTCCGTACCAAGGAGGTGTCGAAGCTCTCCACGCTGGAAACTATCCTCAAGCCCGACTGGCAGCCCGACCTCTATGGCCATGGCAATGAAGACGATACGCAGTATTATCACAAAGTGCGCATCAACTACTACCCGCCACGCAATGACAACAAGGAGGGTTGGGACAATATCGACATCTTCGGCTGGCTGAACTATCCCATGCAGATCAAGATCAACTTCCTTTGCCGTGATTCCATCCTGGCCGCCCCCCTATGTCTTGACCTCTGTCTGCTGAGCGACCTCGCTGCCCGTGCCGGACGCTACGGCATACAGCGTTTCCTCAGTTTCTTCCTCAAGTCGCCGATGTATGACTACACGCAGGGCGAGGAGCCTGTCAATAACCTCTATCAGCAGTATACTCTGCTGAAGAATGCCATTCGTGAGATGGGAGGATATGAAGCCGACGAGGAGATCGATTAAAAAATAAAAACCAAGAGTGTCATCACGACAGTCTTGGCTCTTTTCTAACTAACTTATTATCAACTATTCATTACTCATTCTGTTTTCCGCTGCAAAGGTACGAAAAATAGGTGAGAGGTGGGGTGTAAAAGGCAAGTAAAATGCAAAAAAAACACGTAAACGTTTGCGATATTCAGAGAAAAAATGTATCTTTGCAACCGAATATCAACTATTAATTATCAACTGTTTAAGTCATGGCAAACGGAAAGCGTCGAATATCCTTGAAAGACCTCGCCCAGGAGCTGGGCGTGAGTATTGCAACGGTCAGCAGAGCCTTGCGCAGTTCGCCTGAGATTGGTCAGGAGATGCAGGAGCGGGTCAAGGAACTGGCCCGTCGGCTTAACTACCGTCCTAATCCCTTTGCCCAGAGTCTTCGCAAGGAAGCTCCCCGTGTGATAGGCGTCGTCGTGCCCAATCTTGTCACCCATTACTATGCGGCCGTGCTTGACGGCATCGAGGAGGAGGCAGCCAAGAGCGGCTATTCCGTCATCAGCGCCAATACCCACGAGCAGAGCGATGCCGAGGTGAAGGCCATCGACAACTTCATCAGCCTCCATGTCGAGGGAATTGTCGCCTGTCTGTCGCAGAACACCACCGACTACAGCCACTTCGAGGAAATCTCCCAGATGGATATTCCCCTGGTGTTCTTCGGTCGCACCTGTCTGCCGGAGAAGTTCTCCAGCGTCACTGCCAATGGCGACGTGGCCGCCCAGGAAGCCACCCAGCACCTCATCGATACCGGTAGCCGTCGTATTGCTTTCATCGGAGGCCCTAACCACCTCGACATGGTGCGCCGCCGTAAGCACGGCTATCTGGAGGCCCTCCGCGAGAACCGTATTCCCATCGATCGCGAGCTTGTGGTCTGTGACAGCATCAGCTACGAATGGGCTCTCGACACCACGATCCGTCTGCTGGAGAGCGACAACCGTCCGGATGCCATCCTCGCCTTCAACGACATCGTCACCTTCGCCGCCTTTACCGCCATTAAGCAACTGGGCCTGAGAATCCCCGATGATGTGGCCCTAATCGGCTTCACCGACGATGTCCATGCCCAGTACGTCACTCCCAAACTCTCTGCCATCGAGGACCAGTCGCAGCTCATGGGCCAGACAGCCTGCCGCCTGCTTCTGAAGAATATCGGCGGCGATCGTAAGATCTACCGCGAGATCGTCCCCCAGAAAGTCATCATCCGCGAAACCTCCGCCAGAAAGTAAATCTATTGGCTTAATTGCAAATTCTCGCTTTGACTTCCACGATGTCTATCACATTCACCTTCTTGCCATCATTCAATCACGGTAAGAACCCGCTGTATGCCACTGGCGACTACCGCCAGCGTAAGGAAGGTGTATTCATTAAGGCAAAACAGCAGTGATTAGACACTTTGTGCGCATGTTTCGTAGATGGCCTCCCGCTTTCCTGACGCGGGAGGCCATTTATTTTTCAATCACGCCCTCCTTGTCTAACTTCTCAAGAAGATCCGTCACGCAGGAACGGGCTTCTTCATTAGTCACGTCGTATTCCTCGCAGAGCCTTTCGGTCAAGGATTCCACGGTGAAGTCGCCCTGTGCCTGCGCTTCTTTCCATATCCACGCGGCACTTTTGTTCAAGGCCAATATCTTTCTGAAATCGATGGCTTTGAGGCCTTCACACATAATCACGTTCTCGCCGCACACTTCGCGCAGCACAAAGTCTTTCTTTATTCTCATAATCGTCTGTAAATTGCTAATAAATACCTTCTGATGGGGCGCAGCCAGTACCAAACTTTTGCACCAAGCATCCGCCACCTGTTATATAAATAATGTGTCTTATCCTTGGCATCCACCACATGCGTCACACAAGCCTTGATGTCGCCGAGGGCACAGTGCTCCGTTGTCAGGTTGCCGTCGCCCATCAGTGTGATGTGGTCACCGTCGATGCGGATAATCCGATGCACCACATACCGATTACCATCCACCCATGCCAGCACCACGTCGCCGACATCAACTATACCCCCTGGGCTATGCAGGATGACGCTCTCTTTGCCACCGATGATAAACGGCAGCATGCTCAGTCCTTTGACGGGTAGCGTCACGTTCACGCCTTTCCTCACCAGCCGTATGGCTTCTTCTATAATCTCGTAGTCTGTCATCTTGTGATAGTTTCATAACACAGCCTCGCAGCCGCCTCGTCGGGTAGGCACTCCAGATGCCACATCGGTATGGTCTGTGCCAACTTGTCCTTTGTCTGGTGCATACCCTTGTCGATATCCTCGTCGATAAAGTTGTTCAAACGGCGCCCCATGTCACTCCCATACAAATTCAAGAATGCCTCGACACCACTAATGCGATGTATCTTGTTGCAAGAGGCTTGGCTAAGGCTGACAATGCCGCCGATGGGGTAACTGACATTCCTGTAGCACGGTGTTATGGGACTCCAGGGCGAACCATAGACCACCCCGTCTCTCACCACGGGAAAGTCGTCGTTGACCAACTCCGTTCCCTCGATATGCTCCAGCCACAGTCGGGCATGCGTGCTTTTCCCTGTGCGGCAGGGTCCCAAAAATATGTAACCCTTACCTTCACAACTCACCACGACGGCATGTAGGACCAGCGTGTCGTTTCCTGCTGTTGCCAAGGCATACATGATCATCACCGAACGATTCAGTTTCTCTTTAAGATAGCCTCCCATCATGATGAGCCGACCCTCGCGGTTATCTTTGGAACATATCAGACACATCCCTGAGTTCCTGCTCTCCATAAATCCATACACGTTGTTTCCTGAAGCAGTACGACCATAGATGTAAGGTAGCCCTTCCTTCCGATACACTTCCGTATATTCGGGCACCGCGCCGCTGTCTTCTATCAACGTAAACAACGGCTCGCCGCCGTCACATGCAAACGGTTCATAGTTGCCTATCAACGCAAAGAGTTCCTCCCTGACGCTGATAGCAAACGTATGCCCTGCCACCCTGTAATGTCTCGTCATCATCTTATGTTGTGGATTGTCTCATGACACAACCTCGCTGCAGCCTCGTCAGGCAGGCATTCCAGATGCCACATCGGCACTGTGGAGGCTAACTTGTTCATCGTCTGGTGAAAGCCCTCGGAGATACGGCTGTCCCAAGGCATGCTGCCGACACTCTCAGCCAGATCCACGTATGCCTCGATACCGCTCAGACGGCGTATCTTGTTATAGGGAGCCTGGCTCAGCATGACGATGCCGCCAATGGGAACGCTGACATTCCTGTAGCACGGCGTCTTCGTGCCGCTCCAGGGCGAGCCATAGACCACCCCGTCTCTCACCACCGGATTGTCGTCGTTGACCAGTTCTGTTCCCTCGAAATGCTTCAGCCACAACTGGGCGTGCGTGCTTTTGCCCGTGCCGCTGGGGCCGAGGAACAGGTAGCCCTTGCCCTCACAACTCACCACGGCGGCATGGATAATCATCGTGTCTTTTCCTGTCGTTGCCAAGGCAAACATCATTTTTAGAGCATCATTAAAAACATTTTTAAATTTGTATTTCAGCATGATGACACGACCCTCGCGATAGTCTTTGGAACATATCAAAAACAATGAATTCCCAAATTTAAACACGTCGTTTCCCAAAGCTGTATGACCGCAGACAATAGTAGTGATGTATGGCTCTTCCCT
>Ga0247611_10000473_pt1 | contig 81928 bp, 127 predicted proteins | sample 177DNAGHGhighgp2_FD_192422 | JGI IMG/M metagenome (GOLD analysis project Ga0247611, IMG submission 192422) | Sheep rumen microbial communities from Palmerston North, Manawatu-Wanganui, New Zealand - 1770 DNA GHGhigh gp2 | ecosystem: Host-associated > Mammals > Digestive system > Stomach >... | reverse complement strand
AAATTGTGGAACAATATCGGATGATATTGTAAAAGAAATTGATAAGCAGCTGAAAGAAACAGGAGCAGATGTAAAATGAATCCAGAAATGAATCTTGAATTGTATCTCTTGCGAGATAAAGATGACATAATCTATGGTTATCTCGAAGTCGATAAAGACTTCGATATTATGAAGCTGAGAGATATGACTTTTACTGAAGCTATTACTTATCTTTCTAAAAATGGTATCGCATTTAGAAATAGAACTGGATACCCACCAACAATTCATTTTAAGGAGTCTTAATTCTAAGAATGAAAAAAGAAAAAAAGAAATATAGAAGTTTTGATGAATATTTAATCAGTAATAGTAAAGAATATAGCCTTAAAATAACAGCTATGGAAGTAGGTTTTCTAGAAAGCATTTTAAGTAAATATATTAGTGCTGATGAAAATGAACATAGAGCTAAGGATATCGCGGTTATTCTTAAAGAAAGACTAAAGCCTATTATTTCTAAAATATATGAAAAAGGCTAAATTATTTTAGGAGGTTAAAATAATGTATAACATGGTAGACATCTCTAAAGATGAAACAATGGATGACGTATATATCTTAGAATTAATTTTTAAATATGAAGATGGGTCTTACCGATATATGTACCCATACCGTAAGGGGTATAGTTTATGTCCAACTTTTGAAAGCTTAATGAGCTTGGCTATGGCTAAATCAAAACGTACAAAAATTCTTAAAGAATTCAAAAATGGATATTACAGAAGTCTTGTAGACATTAAGATAAAACGTATTAGTCTGAAGATTGAGAACGAAGTTGAAGAAGATTGGTCAAGGTCAATTTTAGTGGAGGCTATAAATGATTGATGGTGGTTATGATAAAAGTGAAGATCAGCAAATAAAAGATTCGTTCGACTGTTTAGACTCTATGATACGAAATATTTTTGTTTATTATGTAAATACTGATGAAGAGCATTTAAAAAAGAACTTAAAAATTCGTAAATTAGAAAATAAACTTGATAAAATATGCATAAAATACATTAAAAAGTATTTTGAAATAAAAGAAAGTTAAAGTAAGGAGTCATGGATGATTGAGAATGTTAAAAATGGAATGACAATTTATTTTTACCGCGATTTAGACTCCTATGTTATAAAAGGAAAAGTAAAGGACCCTTCTATAATAGATACGGGCGTTATTAGAAGGGTTGACTGGGAAATGAGTGTGGATAGCGAAGGAAAAGAAGTCAGGGCACTTGGTGGCGCTTCTGGAGTACAACTTGATAAAGCTTTTCTCACTGCAAAAGAAGCTAATGACGCACAAGAAGCAGAAACAGAAAAGCATAAGGATGAGCTCAGAAGTGAAATCACAGATGTAGAGTCTCTTCTTAAGTTTCCCCTTGTCCATTGTTTAATTGGAGACGAATATACTGACTGGCAAGCAAGAGCTGTATATAAAGAATATATCGAAAAATACAAAAAAGGGGAATTAAATGTATAAACAAAGAGATAAATACTTTACAACAAACTCAAGAAATCTTGTAAACAGAATCTTAAATCAAAAAGATCATTTTACTCCTTATGAATTTATGAGTTTGAGATACGCTTGTTGCCAGAAGATTTCAGAATTAAATATTGATAATCAAGGAATAGCTCGTTGGTATGCAGTATACCCCGTTAACGATATCTCTAATAACGAAATTCGAAAAAATAAACTTAAGATTAAAGAATATCAGCGTTGCATTAATTATTTGGATAATTGGTTTAGGGGAGAATTAAAATGAAAAAGATTATTTTTATTTTGATGATAATTGCATCAATTGCTTTTATAGGCTGTAATGCGCCTACAGAAGTCAACATTGGAAACCTTCCAGTAGGTAAAGCAGGATTTGGAGCTACTTTTACAGATTTCTTTGATCCCGTTGAACTTGTGCACATCGATAGAGATGGCGTATCTGCTGCAATTATAATGGATAAAAATACTGGTGTACTTTATGTTTGGAAACGCTCTGGATATCAGTTTGGTATATCCCCTATTTATGACTCAGATGGCTCGGTTTTGACAAAAGAAAAGTGGCTTGTAAGAATTACTGGAAGTAAGGAATAGTATATGATTTATGCTATAATTGAAAATGAAACTGTATGCAGAAGCCTTGAGACTATTGCTAGTTGGCTGAAAGAAAAGGATGATAATATATCTCCTAAAAATCGGAAGAGACTTGACAAGTTGGCAAGAAAGATTAAAAGTTGTAGCTCAGAACTTGAAGCAATTGTAGCAGACCATTACAAAGAGGATTAGTATAAAATGTCGGATATTAAAGGACAAGTAGGAAAGCTTGAAATGCAACTGACACTTAAAATTATTAACTGCATAAGGTTTCATCTATGTAAGGCGGATGAGGATTATGATAGGCCAGTTATTAGTCCTAAATTTTTATCAGACACTTTAGACCAAATGGCAATTGATGGATTTGAGGAGTAAAGAAAATTTCTAATAAGGTTAGCATAATGACAAAAGATATGAGAAAGTCCCTATTAGATATACCTAATAGCTACAAGCCTTCAGAAAAAGCCCCAATAGATTTATATCTTGCAAAAACAATTTCTCTTCTTAATCGAAAAGGTTATAAAACAGATTTTTGTTGTTCCGGCCATACAAATCAAAAGCACGTTCTAGTTTGGGATTATAAAGTCTCAGATATTGTAGAAAGGGGACCAGAAGCTTATATTAGTTTTAAAGGTATATATGATATTCCTGAACAAGAAATTGTATATGGTTGTAGTAGACTAGCAGTAATAAGTTGTGGAACGTTAATGGGTATCAAAAAAGCTTGTAGAAAGTTGTATAGGATTGCGCAAAGTCTACCTAACATCAATTCTGTTTATGAATGAAAATTGTTTGAAAGAATGTTAATAATTTCTATTTATGATTTTAAGTTGGAGGTATAAATAATGAAGAAGTTTTTAATTATTTTAGTATTGCTATTTTTAATTAGTCCTGTATTTGCGAAGACTGTTCAATGTGTAAAAAGTTATCAGACACACTCTGATAAATACATAGATGCTTTAGATGTAACTCCACAAATTCAGTCAATGATTAATATGGGATGGAAAGTTGTTTCTATTACACCAGTTACTCGACAGGTAATTGGACATACTAATGTAACTGATTATGTAATTGTAGTCTTCGAAAAAGAAGAGTAACCGTAAAAGAACTATTATGAATACATTAGACTATAACTTTAAGCTTTATGCAATAAGGCGATATGTGAGTTGGAATAAAAGAGTAGAGTATTGGAATTTTTGGACAGAAAATTGGGTTATGGAGAGCGAATTTGACACTGACTGTATGGATCATTCTTGGGTAGCAGAAAATAAAGCGAAAGAATATAATGCAGAACTAGTGCCAATAAGGGTTTCTATTAAAGAAGGCGAAGATGCTTGATGCTATATTTTACAAGCACAAAAGAAGGGTGTATAAATATATATGGTAGAGGAAATTTTGAATACAATAGCGGACCTAGATAAATTATGTACAATATGCTTTATGATAGCAATTGTGGCTTGTAGTGCTATTGAATTGAGTAATTACTTAAAACGAAAATCAGGTAATTTATTGAAAGGATAAATATGGGCGCAATTAACCTTATATTAAACACAGCTACGGACGCTGTTGAAGAAGTTGGTAAGAAAGATAACTTTTATAATGACGGATATCACTTCAAAGTAAACTCTAATACTAGGTCTGTTGATGATGTTGTAATTGAAGCGGACGGAGATAAATTTGTTTTAGCTTGCATTTGGAAAAATCTTCCAAATTATATGCCTTCTCTTCCAAACATGAATGAAGCCCTTAATGAATATGGCTTGGTAGTGAATGATAAAAAAGAATTAGTATCTCTTATTAGAGACTTGATGATTTCAGTAGCTAATAATGCTCTAGACTCAAACGAATTGTGTAAGAGAGCAAGTAAACTTTTGGATAGATTGTCATGAATGTAGACCGCTTATTTGGCTTTGATTTATATAGAATTTGTTTTCCTCCTACCGAAACATCTGAGTTAATTCATACTGCAGAAGATAATCTTAGATATACTTTAGAAGAGTTAGAAAAAAGAGTAAAAGATTTTTGTAGTCTAAACAAATGGGATTGGTATAAAGAATACCGTAAAAATTATAAATATACTGAATACATAGAAGATTGTATTAAGCAACATATTGATACTTATGATTTAGTAGGCGCTTTTAATTGGGACTATACCAAAATTAATTATGAACATATAAAACAGGAATTATTGAATGTTGGTATAAAATACGTAGCAGATTATTTTTGCGACCAAATGACTATAGAAGAGGAACATAGGCGAGGCTTAAGAGAATATATAATTGCGCCCTTTTCTTGGCTGATATAGTATGGACTTAACGCAAATTGTATTAAAGACAAAAATTATTTATTTTTCTGCATACTAAAAGCTAGTTAAGCTACATATTTTATAGTGTGTTGCGTAAAAAATGCCACATCTTTAGTGTGGCATATGTAGCAACACCATATAGACACACTTTTGAAAACTTATTATACTAACTAATTATAAAGGAAGGTATAATAAAAATTATACTAATTATAATAGATTATGTTGAAGGCATACGAATACAGAATATACCCAAATTCTCAACAAGAAGAACTTTTCAATCAGACACTCGGCTTGTGTAGATTGTATTGGAATACTGTTGTCTTCAACAAAAACCAAAATCATAATATGCTCATACAAGGTTACAAACCTACATTTGAGAAATATAAGCCAGAAGCATTAGAATGGGCAAAAGAAGCAGGATGCTCCATTCCACTTGCTCAAATGTGGTCGGATGTACGAGCAGCATATACAAACTTTTTCAAAAGTTGTAAAGGTATAAGAAACGGAAAATTCTCTAAACCACCAAAGTTTAAAAGCAAGAAAAATCCAAAAGATTCTTTCAGATACTCTTGCTCTAATTGTACTCCAAAGATTGACGAAAACGGATTATATCTTACTAAAAAACTTGGATATATCAAAGGTTCCTTTCAATGTAGATTTGCTCAAGGAAAGTGGAAAAATATAACTTTCAGAAGAACTGTTACAGGTAAGTGGTTTGTAAAAATCTGTGTAGAAAAGAAAGATGAACTTAAAAACAAAAACAAAAAAATAATTGCTATAGATTGGAATTGTCGTGACGAAGATTTCATCGTAAGAAGTGATGGCGTGAAAATCAAATGCCCCCGCTACTTACAGAAATCTCAAAAACAACTCAAACATTGGCAAAAAATAATGTCTAAAAGATATGTTTCTGGTAATGAAAATCAGTCTAGCAATTATGAAAAATCCAAGAGAAAGGTTGCTTTACTTCATGAATATGTAAGTTGGCAACGAAAAGATTGGCTTCATAAAGAAAGTAGAAAACTCTGTAATGAGTTCCAGACTGTTGTGGTTGAGGACATAAATCTTCAAACAATGTCTAAGATGAATCACGGAGTTGTAATAGGTGACCAGGGATTTGGAATGTTCAGAGAAATGGTTGCTTATAAGGGTGAACTTGTAAAAGTGAACCCTAAAAACACATCTAAAACTTGTCATATTTGTGGGTTCGTAAATCCAAAAGTGAAAGTTGGGATAAACTATTGGAAATGTCCCGTCTGCTCAACAGAGCATGACAGAGATATAAATGCAGCTCTAAACATACTTTCAAAGTATGTGACTAGTCAGAGCATAGTAGGTTGGGAACTTACCGAAATCAGAAATGCCTGTGGAGAACCACGTAGTTCTATGAAGCAGGAAAACGAACTGACATCAGCCTTTTAGGCTGTAAGCAGTTTGGAATATCCCACGTCTTTAGCGTGGGATAGCGTTCAATTGAGGTTATAAAATTAGATATGTTAGCATTAGCTTATGATTACCAGGATGATGTAGAAAAACTTTATAGTAAACTTTTAGTGCAGGATCGATTTAAGTGGACTTCAACAACTCCAATTCTCAATAGGCCTGACTGGGAAAAGCTTAGGCCTTTTAATTATGAAGAACAAATGTATATTTCACTTAGAAATAATATGGATAATAGCACTACAATTATGGGTATAATTAGCTATAGTATTGACCATTGGTGTCAAGCTATAAGTGGACTTACTTGTGTAAGAATTGGCGAAGATGAAAAGAATAATAATGGCAGCATTTTCATGAAAGATATGTTATGTGCTATACATTTGGCCTTTTATAAATATCATTTCAGAAAAATGAGCTGGTCAGTAATTATAGGTAATCCTGCTGAAAAATCTTGGGATAAATTTTGTAATCTAAGTGGTGGAAGAATTATCGGTATTTCTAAAGATGATGCTTTTACTGCGGACCATGTATTCAGAGACGTTAAACATTATGAATTATTCGCCAAAGACTTCTATGAAACGTCTCTTGGAAAAAATTGCATAAAAATGTTTAAGGAATATAATTAAGGACTTAAATCATGAAAAAAACTATGAAACCGGGGGATATTACAATGTCAGACTCTATGGATGCAATAGATAAAGCTAGTGAGATTAAAATCAAAAAGTTAAAAAAGAAGCTTAAAAAAGCAAAAGAACTTCTTAAATTCTATTATAGCAGATATGAATTTTGTGGAACTAGCACATCTCCAAATTGGAAAGTTAAAGAAGATACGGAAAAATTACTAAAGAATGAAAAAAAGATTAGTGATTGTATTTATCCGAACAAATATTACAAATATCCTGGGAGTAAATAAAAATGGATGAGTTACTTAAAATATATCCAAATGGAATGGTAGAAAAGCCATTTATAAAAATTTTTGATTTGAAGCCATATGATGTAGAATGTTTCATTAGGGATCTTATAATTAACCAGAGTAAAAGAGACAGTGAAAATGGTAATATTGATTGGCTTAAAGATTACGATTTGGAAATTAAATGGCAAGTTCCATATAATGAATTTTATGTAAATCTCGAGCCAAAACTAGATACTAAAGACTATAAAGTATTTTCTTTTAATGGTAGAGAAAATATCACTGCTGGCGAATATTTTGAACTTACCAGGGAACATTGGCATTTTTCATTTCAAGAAATCTATGGAAAAATGTCTGGTGAAACAACTTTTGTCTCTGAAATTGGGATATGGGGAAAATCAGATATTGCTAGAGCATTTAGTTTTATTTACCATAAAGCCGAAACTCATGTATATTGTACAACAAAAGGTGAGTGGTATATTTCAGAATGGGACGACAAAAAGAAAAAAGAAATTAAAAAATCAATTCCGGAAGGTTTGCTTTCTGCAGCTATAGAGCAGATAGTAAAATAGGTATTTAAGTTTACTGTAAAATAAAGCCAGCTAAAAAGCTGGCTTTTTATATTTTTTATTAATCTTTTACATATTTTATATATAGAGGAGATTATGCAAATGAGCTATATTAAAGTTGGAAGTGAGAGAGACGTTACATTTAATAAAGCACTTAGATATGAGAGACAGAAAAATTATAATGTATCAGACTATCAGTCTGTACCTTTTACTTTTGATTTTGCTGGACAAAAAGATATTTATAAAAACTTCAACTTTAGTATTTTCATTGATGACTATTGTAATGCAGATTGTAAATTCTGTGTTGCTCAGCTGCGATATGAACACCGTAATCTCATCTATAAAAAGGATAAGCTTGACTACGACGCTTATATGAAGCAATTGGACTATGTTCTTAAAACTATTCGTCCACTTAACCCATCAATTTCTATTACTGGTGGAGAGCCAACATTATCACCAAAATTTCTTGATGTAATTAAAATGGTTGATAAATATGACTTTAGAAAGCGATGTATTACTACTAATGGAAGCCAGCTTCTTAATACAATAAATAATAAAACAATTCTTGAACATCTTATTGACTGTCATTGGAACCACTTGAATATTTCAAAAACTTCTTGGGACGACAAGCTTAATCAGAATATTATGAGATATAATGATAAAGAAGGTATTTGTACTAATGAAATGCTTAAGGATATTCTTAAGATTAGTAATAATTCTGACCTTAAACATCGTATTAGCTGCTTACTTCTTCAGGACTCAGTAAATTCAGTTGGTAAAATTAAGGAGTATGTAGATAAGTTTAGTGAGTTAGGCGCAAATAATTTTATTTTCCGTCAGCTTATGGACTATTCACATGATGCTGTTAATCAAGAAAAAATTGATTATTGTGATAGAAATAAAGTAGATTTAAATGACATTTGGGAAGACTTCGAAAATTATCCCGAATTTGAGCCATACCTTAATATCCTTGGATATTACTATTATGTAGAAATTTATAAGTATAAGGGACTTACAGTTGCTGGTGAATCTGCAAATCTTAATCAGCAGTATAAAGAATTCGCCGCTCATCCAAATACTGTATATGAAATGGTTTTCCATCCAAATGGTAATCTTTGTGCAAGTTGGGTTGATAAGGATAAAGTACTTATTCTGTATAATGGTTAAGGAGTCTGCATATGACAAAATCAGAAATACTTGAGAAACTTAAGGATTTTAATGATACAGATGAAATTACCTTTACTAAAAAAGTATGCTATTGGTTACCCGCGCCAGAAGACTCATGGGATGGTGATGTTTACTATATTGATGAAGACGTAAAGGTTGACAATTTTAAGATAGATAAGCGAAGACTAAGTAAATATCGAGTTGTATCTTTCTTAAGAAAAGAAAATGAGTTTGTTGCATTATGTCTTAAACCTTATTATAGCTTCGATGAGAATGATCTTAAAAAAGATGGCTTAATTAAATATAGATGTTCATCCTACTATAATTATAAAAGTATACCTTCAAGATATGCATTTGAAAGTAAGGATGAGCTAGTTTCATTTGTAAATAGTTTTATGGGTAAGTCATCATTACATAGATATAATGAATCAGAAATTATTTGGGGAACAAAATCAATTGACTAATACGTCATTTCTATACCTAATTATGTTATAGGAGTATTTTAATATGGAAACAATTTATCTAATTACTGATAGATATGAACATGCAGAGTTTTATGAAATATATGGAAAAGGTATATATACCGATGAAGCATCTGCTAGAGCAGACTTAAAAAAGGAATATGCTGACTTTGTTAGAATCGGACCAGATGACTGTCATACTTTTAGACTTACAAAACATGTTTTATCTGATGAAGATTTAGCTACATTAAAAGAATATTATAACGAATATTGTGAAGCAAATAATAACCATAAAGGCTATGAATTTGTATATAGAAAAGATTATACAAGCTTTATGGAAAAGATTATGAATGGTCCTTTAACAGAAGAATTATTCTGCGCTGACGGATGTAGTGACGCTGAATATATCTATAATAAATGTGAAGAAAACAATGAAGACTGTAGTGACCCCGTTTCTTTTACAAAATATTTTGATGAAATTTGGCAGGATTAGTTTTTATATAAAATTTAAGTTAGTAAAGCTGCAAATAATTGCAGCTTTTTTTATTTTTAAAAATGCTTTTATATAGGAAATTACATATTATAAGTACAGTTAATATGGAGGTTATATTATGCGCTTAAAAAACGAATGGTCATTTAGAGAAAATAGAATTTCACGTTATAATTTAGGCGAACATGATGGTGATAATCGTTTTTTAGTAGAGTCTATTCATAATCAGCTAAAGGCTTGGAAAGAGTCACATGAAGATTGTACGCCAATTGGGATTTGTTATGATGTGGAAGAAGAAAAATATGGTTGTTTCCCAATGGTTTTTGAAGATAAAAATGGCGACCGATTTTATACGCATGTAGATATAAAGACTGTTGAAGAGTATATTGAGTTGGAGGAAAAAGGTGACTAAAACTGAAACAAAATATGCCATAAAAACAGAATTTGGCTACCTTCGTGACAGTTCACATAAAGATGTCACAGAAGACAAAAAAACACATTTTTATAATATTCTTAATGATTATACTTCTTTATTTAACAGTGAAGAAAATGCTAAACATTTTATTGAAACATGGGCTGAATGGTTCAAAGACCTAAAATATGAAATTGTAAAAGTTAACAAAGAAACAGTAATTACTTATAGAGAAGTAATATCAAAAAAGCCAGTAATTTTAAGTGGTGAGCCACCAATACCAGAAGGCACAGTTGATATTGTTGCGTATATAAATACAAATAAGCATTCATGCTATGAGGGCGAAGAGTATTGTAATTCTTTTCTGCCCTCTGATAAAGAATGGGTAAGACATTTTTGGGAAGACCCAAATGGATATTTCTGCTATGCTGTGGATAATAAAGGTGATATTATAGGGGATAACCAGAAAGATGAATGAATTAAATGATAAATTTAACAAATTTTGTGAACAAGTATATATAAGACCAGTTGAAATTTATATTAAGCTAAAGGAGGAAGATGAATGTTTGTATTAAAAAATAAAGAAGAAGGAACATATTTCAGAAAGACTAAATACTCATACGGATGGGTAAAGGACCTTAATGATGATACAATTAAGACCTTTGAAACTAAAAAGGACGCAGAAGATTATATCCATAATACCCTTGTAGAACCATACTATACAGAAGATGTGCCAGTCATTACAGAGATTAAAACCATAACTACTGTAAAGCGTTATGAAACTATTGACCCCGAAGTATTTCGGTCATGTGCATCTTTTAATGAGTCTATCTTTAATATAAGAGGCCATAAAGACGCAATAACTGCTTTGCTCAATGATATGTCGCTAGTTCATGATACGAATGCATGCGTAGGATCTATTAGTAGAAAAATTGAAGCAGCTGGCTTAGACTTCACTAATAAGGAAGTATTTGAATATTCTGATATTGTTGGAAATATGACATACAGAGATAAAGATGGTAAATGGCGTCCAACATCTGAAAACAGAGATGAACTTCTATCATTTAAAGCAAGAAGAGTTGCTGGAGCATTTGCAACAATGGCAGATTGTTTTGCGCTTATAGAAAAGTATAGTGATAAAGCAAATGAAACTAAGCAAAAACTTAAAACTGATAAGTAAAAAAGACAAGATTGAAAAGTAAAAGGATATGTCCACAGAAAACTGTGGACAATTTTTTTTATTATAAATTGTATATACAATAGCGTTTTTTAAGGTAGATTAACATATTATAAATATAGGAGATATATATGAATAGCACTGTTTGGCCAGAGTTAGGAAAATCAGAAAAGCTCGCGCATCAAATTATGCAAGAATTTGTTGATAAAGCTTCAAGAAAAGAGCTTGCTGAAAAGATTTGGACAACTATTAAGTTTGGCGCTAATGATGAGGATGTACTTTCAGATATAATGTATATGATGGAATACATTATTGGAAATGACCGTTGTAAAGAGCTTTATGCAGACCTTAAAAATGTAGCTAAACCATTCCGTACTGTAATTACAGCTAAAAATTCAGACACTGTTCTTTATCTTGATGAAAACGGTAAGTTTACAGACAAAGAAGATGAATGTGTACAGTTTGCTGAAAACAATGAAGCCTGCAGCTTTTTGAAAAAGTCCACTGAAAAATGTTCTGCTCTCTTTGATGTAATTGCTGGAACACTTAACTGGCATTTGGAAGAGTTCAAAGATGGAACTTGGGTAAGGGCTGAGCCAAATGATGAGTTCCTGACTGCTTGCCATTCTAGAGGATAAAATATGAGTGATATGCAAATAACTTTAATTTCGGCAATTATAGCATTAGGTCTTTACTTCCTTATAAGTCTTTTACCAGAACGTGTAAAAATAATTGTTATGATGATATTTTGCGGAATTGGCTTTGGATTTTGTCTTTTTCCAATAGTTACAATGGGCGCTACTGATCCTAGACTTAAGCTTGGCGTATTCTTTTGTGCTTTAGGAACCATGTCTTGGATTTTAGTTTTAATAAGAAATATTAAAGGGGGAAAACATGCTTCAAATGAAAATTAAAATGCAGGATTTTCCAGTTGGAAAATGTAGACTTGCTTATGCTTTTGCGAAATATTGTCACTCAGAAATGGATCAGAAAAGAAAAGGTTCTGGTGAACCCTATTTTGTTCATCCAAAAGGCGTTGCGAAAATTGTAATGGATAATGGTGGTAATGAAGACCAGATTATTAGTGCATTCTGCCACGACCTCTTGGAGGACGTCCCTTTTGTATCTTATGAAGAGCTTAAAAAAGGATTTAATCAGCATGTGGCAGACTTGGTACTTGAGTTAACCAATATTCGTGTAGAAATTGAGAAAGTAGGTAAAGAAGCTTATATGACAGATAAGCTTATGCATTTATCAAATGAAGCATTATTAATTAAGCTTGCTGATATGCTTTATAATATTTCAGATCAGGCAACAGAAGCTCAAGAAATAAGAATGCTTCATAATGTATCAGCAGTACTCACTAATAGAAAAGATTTAACTGATAATACAAAAAAGCTTGCTATGATGGTATTTGGTAGCTAATGGGGTACTATTGATAAGTTTAGCTAGTAGTGGAGAATATTTATGACAAAAGAAGATTATAATAATGAATGTAAAAATGCATCTAAAAAAATGATAGAAGATATAGCTAATATTCTTCTAGCATCTAATGGTATAGATATATTATATAATAATGCTACTATTAGTGAGTCAGATAATATCTCATTACACGGTATTACTATGCCGTCTTTAACTAAAGAATTAAATATATCATTTAAGCTAACTGATCCCAATAATAATATAGTTCTATCTAAGCTAGAAGCTGCGGCAACAGCTTATTATAAAAAGTGTGATGATGCATATAGAGAATATGATAGGAGTATAAATAAATAATGAATACCACTGAAATTACAAGTAAAAATAAGCAGAAGTTTATTGAATTTATTTATAATTATTCAAAGGATTTTGGTTGGAAAAAATCAGATATTTCAAAGCTATGCTTAGATGATATATGTTTATTAGTCAAGCTTATAAATAAAAAAGAGATTTAATTTATGTTAGATACTTTGAGAGTTTTAGTGGATGACCAAACTGTAAATCACTTTTTAGCTCGTGAAGATGAAGTAATATTTACAGAATTAGATTTTTTAAAAGCATTAAATAGTAATATGTGGGTTACTATTACTACTTCTAACATGTTAGCATTAGACTTTGCACAAAATAATTTTAAGAAAGTAATCCTTGTACACTTTGATGAAGAGTCTAATAAATATATATCAGAAGAAGTTTGGCCGGATGATTCAAAGTGGAATAAAAATGGTAAAGAAATTAGAAAAGAGCATATCTTTAGAAAGCTAATTATGCCTTATATTTTATCTTTAAAAAATTAAATTTTTTATAATTTTTTATGTTAAAAAAATAATCTTTACATATTATAATTGTGAGGAAAACCTATGGCATGGAAGGAAGATTATGATGAAGATTTTATGGTCAAAGAAAAGGTAAAAGTACCTAAAGACTATAAAGTATATCTCATAAATGATGAAGTAACAAGTATTTTCTTTGTAAGGGATATTCTAGTGGATATTTTCCATATTAAAGAAAATGAAGCTTGGCAGGTTATAACGCTAATCCAGAAAAATGGTAGCGGCTTAGTTGGTGTTTATCCAAAAGATATTGCATATACAAAACAGAAAAAGGTTCATGAGCGCGCAGCGCAGGCTAATTTTCCGCTTAAGTGCGTAGTTCAGGAATAGGAGGATTAAATTGCAGGCAGGTAAAGAATTTCAGGAGTTTTTGCAGAGTGTAATTACAAGAGCTCATAAAATGGAACATGAATATTACACACCAGAGCATTTCTTGTATGAAGCGCTAAAGTCGGAAGACTATTCTGAATTTTTTAATAAAATTGGAATTAATAAAGAAAAAGTAATAAATCTTTTGGACAAGTATTTTAAGACAAAGCTTGACAAAGTTGATGATACAAGTAAAGTGCCAGAAGCTTCTGATCAGTTTGATACATGTATCGCTGAAGCAACAGAAAACGCTCAGAATCTTGGAAAAGAAGAGCTTGACGTTTATGATGTACTTTATGCAATTATGAAGAATGAAGATACATATTCTTTTGCAGCTGTAAGTATGAATGGTCTTGATGAAGATATGCTTGACGCAGAATATGAAAATACAGTTGAAGAAGAAGATGAAGATGAATATGACGAAGAAGAAGACGAAGATGACGAAGAAGTCGGTGCGTCTCGTATGATTGGCATGGTAATGGGAAGTATGTTGGGCGCTCCAATGCCAGGACCATCATCTCGTGGTAATAAGAAAAAGAAGGACCCACATCCCGCTCTTACAAAGTTTTCTATTGACCTTACGCAGGAAGCAAGAGATGGTAAGTTAATGCCTATTATTGGCCGTGATAAGGAATTGGAGTCTACAATTCAGACACTTTGTAGAAAAACAAAGAATAACCCTGTTTATGTAGGCGATCCGGGAGTTGGTAAAACTGCTGTTGTAGAAGCTCTTGCACAGGAAATTGTAGCTGGAAATGTTCCAGATGCTATTAAAGACCACACAATTTTCTCTATTGAAATGGGTTCTCTTGTAGCTGGTACTCAGTATCGTGGTCAGTTTGAACAGCGTATTAAGGCAATTGTTGATGAAGCAAAGAAGATTAAAAATTGTATTCTTTTCATCGACGAAGTACATACTGTAGTTGGCGCTGGTGGTGGTTCTAATGGTGCAATGGATGCTGCTAATATCTTGAAGCCCGCTCTTGCACGTGGACAGATTAAGGTAATTGGTGCTACAACTTATGATGAATATAAGAAAGTATTCGAAAAAGATAAAGCTCTTGCTCGTCGTTTCCAGAAGGTAGAAATTCTTGAACCAACAAGAGATGATTCATTGAAGATTATTGAAGGAATTGCGCCAAAATATGAAGATTTCCATGGTATTACCTATGATGATGATGCACTCGTAAGTGCTGTTGACCTTTCAATTAAATATATTACTGACCGTAAATTGCCAGATAAAGCAATTGATGTAATTGATGAAGCTGGTTCTTATGCTAAGATTCATAATGCAAAGATTGTTGGAACAGATATTATTAAGATGGTAACTTCAAAGATTTCTAAAGTACCACTTGAAACAATGTCTCAGTCTGAGTCAGATAAGCTTAAGTCGCTTAATACATCTGTTAAAGCTAAGATCTTTGGTCAGGACGAAGCAGTTGATAGTCTTATTAAGGCTATTAAAAAAGCAAAAGCAGGATTTAAAAATCCAGATAAGCCTGATGCTAGCTTCTTGTTTGTTGGGCCAACTGGCGTTGGTAAGACAGAGCTTTGTAAGGTAATTTCAGAAGAACTTAATGAGAAGCTCTTACGTTTTGATATGTCAGAGTATCAGGAAGAGAACTCAGTTTCAAAACTTATTGGTTCTTCTGCTGGCTATGTTGGATATGAAGAAGGTGGTATTCTTACTGAAGCAGTAAGAAAAGACCCACATTCAATTATCCTTCTTGATGAAATTGAAAAGGCACATAGAAAAGTTTATAATATGTTCTTACAGATTATGGACTATGGTACCTTGACAGATAATCAGGGTCGTAAGATTGATTTTCGCAATACAATTCTTATTATGACTTCGAATGTTGGCGCAACAGCAGCTGCTGAACATAAGTCAGTAGGTTTTGGTACATCTGATATGGATATGAGCAGTGAGATTTATACAGCTGAGATTAACAAGACATTCCCACCTGAGTTCCGTAACCGTCTTGATGGTATTTTGATGTTCAATAGCCTTTCAGAAGAGACTGCTATCAGTATTGTAAAAGCCGAAGTTAATAAAGTAGTTAAGCGTATGGAAGAAAAGGGAATTACCCTTAATGTTTCTGATGCTGCTATTGACCTTATTATGAAAAAGGGATATTCAAAAGAGTTTGGCGGTCGTAATATTGCTAAAACTGCAGAAAATCTTCTTGCTGAGCCACTTATTGATGAGATTCTTTTCGGTAATCTTAAGAATGGCGGAACAGTAAATGCTGATGTTAAAGATGATAAAATCGTATTTAATGATGGCACAGCTTCAGCTAAGAAAGTAAAGAAGCATGTGCTTGTAGAAGCTTAAAATAAGGCCTGCAAAAATATTAGCGGTATAGGACTAAAAAGTCTTATATCGCTATTTTAAATTAATAGGAGATATTATGTTTGAAAGTTTTTATTTAGTAAAGTTAAGAAGAAGCTTTAATAGAATTACTAAAATCCTTGAGAAGAAAACTGAGGCATATATTAATTATATTGTTTCATTTGAGGATTTTCAAAAAAGTTTAGCTAAAGTTTATAATGAAACTGAAACTCTTAAAAAAGATTATAAAAAAGCTTATAAAGACCATAAAGACGAAAATATTGTAAAGAATAAGATTCAGCTTTATATTGCTAAACAAAATCAGTATAATTCGCTTTTAGAAAGATTTAAAATTGCAGAGTCAAGAAAAGAAGAAATGGTAGACCAAATAAAGAGTCTTAATTTTGACAAAAATGCCATTGATGCAAAAAAGCAAATGTTAGAGGCAGAGTTGAATTATATTAAAAGTAATCATCTTAGTAGTGAAACTATCCATTTTGAAGATGTATTTAAGGATATTGATACTTTCGTAACTAAGAGTCTTTATAATATAAATGCTGGAAAAGAACTTACAAATGTAGTCAGCTCAAATAAGAAAATTACTGAGATAGAAATAGATGAAATTTATAATAGCCTTAAGGATTAGCTTATGACATTAGAGTCTGGACATACATTTACACAATGGTCTCTTCTTTCTGATAAAGAAAAAAAGATAAATAGAGAATTAACTTGGTATGCATTTGACTATTGTATTAAAAATCCTAATGTATTATTATCCTATAAAGAAATGAATAATGCTGGCTTAGACCATATTTATTCATTTTTTATAAAAGAATTTAATGAAAACTCTACTGGCGAAATAGAGTATAATGATAAGGGTATTGTATATAAGCCTAATATTGGAGTAAGCTAAGTGTCTCTTAATCAATTAGATTATTGTAATTTTTCAACTAAAATTATTGATATAGCAACTAAAAATAAAACTAATATAAAGCATTTAGAAATCTCATTTGACCAAAATTTTTTTAAATCATATTCTCTTTCTAAAAATTGTTATATTTTTGGTCCTTATATGTATTTTGACGTTAAAAGTGCCAAGGCTAATTTACATTTTATAGAAGAGTCCCTATTAAGAGAATATAATGATTATAATTCTGCTCTTAATTCTATACTAATAGGACGAGATGACTGGCGTTCAGACGTTGAACAAAATATATATGATGTTTTTAAAAGATGGAATTTCAATTTTAAGGTAGCGCCATCATTTAATTTATCATATTATAAAACATCACCAATTATGATGCTCATATCAAATGTATTATATGCTATAAATACATCTTTTAATTCTAATATTTATTATAGTATTAAAAAAGTAACTTATCAAAGAAGTGAAGTTCACTATTATGGCCTTAAGTTAGCGCTTCCAGATGAAAAACTCTCTACTAAAGAACTTAATAATATTATTAGCCAAATTGAATCTGTTGTAAATGACTTACCTAAGGGTATTATTAATATTACTTATAAAAAAATTAAGACTGCAGTGCCAAGAAAACAAAAAATGTCTGATAGAACAATGATATATGAGCAAGATTGTTTATTAGATGGTAATGGAATTCTTATTCAAAATGGAGATATAGCTATTTTTCATACATATGGTGGACGCATTAATTTTGGTAGAGTTATTTCTTGTACAAATAAATGTATTGAAATAGAGGGCCTTAGAAGTTTAATAAAGGCTGAACAAATATATATTATAAGGTCTGAAAATAAAGAAAAGTTAGAAGATATACCATGGAATAAAGTACCGTGTGTATTAAATGACAAATCGGGGTGTTATTATATATGATTTTATTAAGGCTTGGAACTTTTGAAACTAATTCTTCAAGTTGTCACTGTTTAGTTATTAGTAATCCAGAAGATTTTAAAGCATGGATTAATGGTGATAAAATTATTGCAATATCTAATGAAGTAGAATATGGACAATATAAGGACTTTGAGTTTATAGATACCGATAAGTTTTTGTCTCAGGCAGTTTCTATTATAGAGGACTCACTTAAATCAGGTGATGGTTATAGTTTTTCTAGAGCATATGTTGATAGTAATCGTGTAACGCATGAAGTTTTTGATGAAAATGGTAATTGGGTCGGTAGTATAAAAGATACCTTAGAAGTTCTTAAAAGTGAAGACTGCTTATCAAATAAACTGGGTTATGTACATATAATCTATGATGATTGTTATAAGCGTATGATAAAGAAACATGATAAGTATTGGGAAATTGAAATAAATACATGGGCATATTAAAATGAGACCGAATGACAATAAAAACTCTATATTATATTGGATAAGTTCATTAGTAGAAATAACTAATGATGGTAGTATTGATTTACCTAGTGAGTTTAAAAATAAAAAAATACTATATGGAATTGTAACTGGTATCTGTAAAGATGATAAGTTTTCGGTAACGTTAGTAGATAAAGAAACTGGTGATACTTGGTCAGGATGGTATATGCCCTGTAGTCTAGTAAAACGTATAGCATCTATAACAGAGATTATAGATATGTTTACAGATAAGTCCTACGAATATTTTAATTAAAAATTGCCGCTAAATGCGGCTTTTTTCACATAAAGATTAACATATTTACATATTTTATATAGGAGTATAGTATGAATAAGAAAAGATTAGTAATTTTTGGTTTATCTGGAGATCCCGTTACAATTTCTCATCTTAGAATAATTTTTGAATTATCAAAAAAATTTGATAAAGTTGTAGTCGTACCTAATCTTTGTGACTATTATAGAAAAGAGCCTTTTATGTTTACTTTTGAATATCGAGCTAAATTACTTGATGAGGCTGTTAGTAAGCTTAAAAGGGATAATATTAAAGTTCTTATAATTGAAAAATTTCTTCCAAAAAAGCATACATATATTGATACATTAGAAGCTATCCAGAAACTTTGTGGAAAAGATTGGGAATATTATACTGCTATTGGAGCAGACTCATATAATAATTTAACTACTTGGCGTAAATGGAAAAGTATTATTAAGAAATCAAAATTGGTAGTCTTTTTAAGAAAAGATAATGACCTTATAGCAAATGATAAAATTCCATATGAGCTTATGAATTTGGCAGAGTATTCCGATTATAAAGATGATGGTAGTGCTACAAAATATAGACATGACCTTCATGAGGTTATTATTGACCATCTTTTTTATAGTGACTATTCCTTTTATAATAATCTAATATTAAAAGGTGAAATTGTTATTTAGCAATTAAATTTTTAATTTTATAACTATATTAATTGGGCTAGTATCAAAATTAGCTTCATACTATAGGAGAATTGCATATGGACGCAATTAAGAATGCATTGGAAAATGCAGGTTACGACTATGCTGTTGCTATTGCAACAGATGCAGAAATCAAGGCGCAGGCTGCTTGTGGTCAGCTTGCAACAATTCTTGAGGCTCAGTAAAATGAGTGAAGCCATAGGTTTTCTACTTATGGCTTCTTAATTTTGAAATCTTATATTTAAGAGGATATATATGCTTACTAAAAAAACATTTAGAGACTTTGCAAATGGCTCAGTTTATTGTTTTGCGTTGGAAGATGGAAAATTGGTAGAAACAACAGATACTTTCTTACCATTTTATACTAAAGATGCCATTGGTAGAAAGCAGAATAAATTAGATAATTATGAACTTGGCGATAGAACAGAAAGATGGATGATTGGTATTTCATGTATGTCCGGCTGTCCTGTAGGTTGTAAATTTTGTGCTACAGGTCAGATGAAAGCAAAATGGCGCTCTTTAACTGCAGAAGAAATGGTTGAACAGGTTGATTATATAAGAAATCTGCATCCTGAAATTGATACAAATAAATGTAAAGAGTTTAAGGTAAATATGACTCGTATGGGCGAGCCAGCATTAAATTGGGAGAATGTTCAGAAAGCAGCTAAGATGCTTAAAGAAAAATATCCTAACGTACATATCTATGTATCTACAATCGGTATTAAGGGAACAGATTTTTCTTGGATTGAGGGAAATATAACTCTTCAAATATCCCTTCATTCATTTGATGAAAAGCAGAGAGATTGGCTTATTCCGATTACAAATAAGATGACTATAGAAGAGCTCGGACAAATCAGAACAAAATCTAATCTTAAAACAACTATTAACATGACCCTTGTAAATGAAAGTGATTTTGATATCGAAAAACTTAAGAAATACTTCGACCCAAAATATTTCTTTGTAAAACTTAGCCCTATTAATAAAAATGCAACTTCTGAAATGAATCATATGGGCGATGGTATTATTGAAGGAATAAACTTAATTTAGTAAGTAAAGTGAAAAAAGCCACTTTTAATGATATCTTATGTATACTGGACTTAGAATAATAACAACATATAGATGTAATAGACGATGTAGCTTTTGTTACCAAAGTCAGAAAAATAGTGTTATATTATCTTCTAGTAATCTAGAAAATGCATTAAAAAATGTATCATTTATACCTGTATATATAACAATAATGGGCGGCGAAGTTTCTATGTTTCCAACTGAAAACGAGTCATTATTTAAAATTATACAGGATAAATTTCCTTATAGTTCTAAAAATATTATTACGAATGGCGATGGCGATATAGAATGGTATAAATCCTTACATAAATTTGGAATATCTAATATAACTTTTAGCATGCCAATATTAGATTATAGAAATTTACAAAAAGTAAATACTATAGCTAGTATGGCCAGTATGACTACTAGACTTAATTGTTTTTTTGATATAGATAATGCTAAAGATGTATTAAATTATGCTAAAAGTAATTATATACCTCTTACACTATGCACGGATATAACTAGAGCTCAGTCAGATGAAGAAATTATAGATATGATTAGTAACATATGTAGCCCAGTGAATATGCAAAATTTTGATAATTTTATTATTGTTCAACTTAATGATTATAATTTCTGGGTTGCAAAGCATAGTAATAACTATAATCGGGATAATCTTATTATTTTACCAAACGGCGGTATAACGGATGACTTTAATGATGTTATACACTGTAAAGGTGCTTAATTAATGAAACTTTTTATGAAAAATAATTATTTTCAATACAATTTTCATACGTTTCAATAATATTCTTAATAAGACTTTTATAAAGATTATCCCCTACTGGTAAATTGGGAATTTTATAGAAGTCTTTATTATTTTCTTTTACTTTTAAGATGGTTACATAAGAAGTGCCTACTAAGTGTGGTCGTATAGTAAAAAAGGTATTATTAGTATGTGAAGATATATTAAAATCATATTTTATAGGGCATCTTTCAGAGTATTGTGCTAGAAATGATATAAAATTATCGGCGTCATTATCTATAAAATTTTGTATTTTTTTCAAAATATCCATATTATTTATATAATAACAAGTATAGTTTACATATTATTTATAACAGGGAGTTATATTAAATGAAATTTAATACGGCTATTGATACAATTATCTATGGAATGGATGAAGAAAAATGGCAAAGTCGTTATGACCCAAAAGACTGTCATATTTTTATGGGCTGTGAAGGCAGATTTATTCGTCGTGCTTGTTGGCCTGAAGGTGTTTACGCTACATGTGCTACAATTTTTAATTGGCCAAAATATATAAAGCATCCTAATGAGAATATTATTCTTTGTGATTTCTCTCAGTATCCTATTATATATCCTACTATGGATGCTGAAGACATGAGTGATAATGACTGGGAAGTTTGGGATTTTATTCCAAATGGCAAAGCAAAAGTAGATATTGAAAAAGGCTTTTACGGTTTTTGGTCAAAGTTTGAACATAAATTTGTTAGCGGACCTAGCGGCACTTGTCAAGAAACAAATGAACTTCTTCCATATTGGGATAAGAAAGAAAAAAAGTATATTAAACTTAATAAGGCCGTAGAAAATCATTTTCGTGAAGCGCTTCTTAAAAATATTAGGTATTAGTAATGACAGAAAGAGAGTATAATATAAGGCGCGAGTCTCTCGAAGCCTGGGCGAATAATCAAGCTATATCAGTTCAATCTGGGTCTATATCTCCTTCAGAATGGGAAAGACGTGGTAGGTATTATAATGAAAGAATGATAAGTCTTAGACGAGAGTATGAAAAGTCTAAAGAAAAAGAAGTAGAAGAATACTTTGGCGATTAGAGGTCTAAAATGGTTTTTATTAAGACTAAACCAAATAGCTATATTGGCACAGATGATAAATGGCAAATTGCAGAAATGGCGTTATCAAGTTTAGGCTATATGTATGGTGAATTTGATGTTAAGCCAGGCGAAGGTGATATAGACGGTCCAGTTTTAGTGGATGATACTAATAAAATTATCGCAAAAATGACAATTAATGATGATAATACATTTACTTTAAGGACTTTCTAGATTATGGCACATGCAAAACAGATATTCAGGTATAGAGTAATTACAAATCTTAATTGTAATATGAATGAATCTACAGGTCCTAATGGTAATTGCTATTTCTGCTATCAGCCATTAAAAGAGCCTTTACAGTTAGATATGAAGAAGGCACATGAGACTATGGATAAAGTTGGTATTCTTAAAAGGGCCACTATTATGGGTGGTGAGTCTACTATTAGAAAAGACTTACCAGAAATTATTAGGGACGTAAGGAACCATGTATCTGAAGACGTATGCCTTGTAACAAATGGTATTCTTTTAAATGAGGAACGAATTAAGGCATATGCAGAAGCTGGCCTTACAGAAGTAGCTATTTCTATTTCCTCGTTAGAACAATATTATAGACGTCGTGATGCAGCTCTTCTTTGTAAAAAATATATTCCTAATACTCGTCTTAATATCCCTAAGTGTAAAGAGTCAACTGGTGATAAGCTAGCTGAAATTCTTAAGGTAGTATTAAAAGATGATTTTTATGTAGTTGTATGTGAAGATTTAATGGGCCGTTATGGCGATTTTGATTTTCAGAAAAAACTTGGTACTTGTAAAGTAAAAGATGATGGCCATAATTTTTATGACTACGTTTGGGAAGATGAAAATGGTAAAAGCCATCAATTCGGTGTATTTGGTAATTATACTGGATATGATATGACAGATATTATTATAACGCCACTAGGTAACTTTTGTAAGTGGGAAGCATATTGTGAAAAGGTAGGTAATACTGCACTTAATAAAACTTTTTCATCTGCTGACTTTGAAGAATTAGATATTGACGCTTTGAGAGGCTTTATTGACTCAAAGCCTATAAGGTAGTATAATGAATATAATGCGTTTTGAAGAAATAGCTGATCAAACATCTAAAATTATGTATTTTATATTGGATAATTTAAATAATCCTGAAGTGGCTATGTTAGCAAAAGAAATTGAAGCTTGTGATAACACTAACATAAAATTATTTAGCGAATTATTAGATAAACTTAGATATCTGATGGAAAAAACTGAAAAAGAGGATAAGACATTTAATACGATAAGTGAAAAATACTACGATATTTAATAATATTAAAGTGGTAGATACGGTAAATGATAAAAATAGATTTTGGTAGTGGTTATAATCCTAAAAAGGGCTATAAAACTTGTGATTTTACTAATTCTCCAAATTTAGATTATCTTGCTAGAGATAATAAAATATATAGTCATAGTGGCGAAATAAAAGAAAATACAGTAAATGAAATTTATTGTAGAAATGTTATTCATCATATAAAAGATTTTGATAGTTTATTTAAGAACTTTTATAAATATATAAAGAAAAACGGTAAATTAAAAATTATTGATTGTAGAAAGGACTATTACTATTCTAATTTTTTTATGGATAGAATTTGGTATAGATTTATAAATTATAGTCCTGATATTTATATTTCAGAAAATTATAGAGATTATGAAACAGCCTGTAAAAAAGCTGGATTTATTTTAATAAGTAAATTTTATAAAGAAGAAAAAGAAATTTTAGTATTTAAAAAAATATAGGTAGGATAATAATAATATGAAAGAATTAAAAAAATCAGCTAACAGAAAAATTTGTGGTGTTTGTGGTGGTATTGCAGAATATTTAGGGCTTGATCCAACAGTTATTAGGCTCATATGGGTTTTTTATGCATTTATGTGTGGACTGGGAATTATTACTTATATTGCTTGTGCTCTAGTAATGCCGGAGGATATAGATGAGTAAAGTATATGTTCATGACCTAGACTCATACGCTTATACTACTACACATACTTATTTAACTCGTCCTATTGAGGAGGTCATACAGGAAGCATGGTCTAATATTACCCCTGATGCTATACCTAATAATACGCCAAATAGTAGTACTTATAAGGCCGTAAGGAACCCAAGAATTAACTTTGGTAGTATTTTACGTGAGTTAGTTTTTAAACAAAGAGAAATTGAAAATTATGATAAAATAGAACGAGAATATTATTTATGAGACCCTATTATGTTAGTTCTAACACGTATAACTTATTATCGAATATGTTAAATAATAATAACAAAAATAGCTCAAACCAAGATAAGTGTGATACTTTAAAAAAGCTAGAAGAAATTAAAATATCATTAAAGGATGCTATAGATAATGCAAATTTTCAGAGTAAAGCAAAATACTACTTCGACGACTAGTTCAGTAATTAACTCAGTACTTAATTCGACAACTAAAAAAACAGCTGCGCCAGTATATACCGTTAATACTCAAATTTTTGTACCAGCAGAAATTTCGGAAAAGCAGATATTAGAAAAAATATTTGATAATTTAACAAGAGAATATTATTCATGAGTTCAATTATTGAATATTATAAGGCTTGGTCGAAAAATATGCAGACTTTTGCTAGCACAAAGTATTCTAGTAGAGAATATAAGAATGTTATTGCTAGATCACAGCTTGAGTTTGAAAAAATTAAGGAGCGATTATTAAATGAGCAATTCGAGCGTATCTCAACAAAATATTTTAATTAAACATTTTTCACTAAAAGAAGACCGTATACCTTTATATGTGGTAAAATCTGCAATTATGCCGTCTAATGATATTGAAATTATGTATGGTAAAAAACTTAAACAAAATGAAGATTATATAGATGACGTCATAAAAAATTATTATTCATAGGATATAATATTTTGATAGTATATAAAAAAGTTAGAATTCTAAAAGATGGTAATACATATCCTCTTTTTATTGATAATAAAAAGCCATTTATTATCGGTGAATGGCAGCATTGTGAATATCATCCTAAAAAAGGATTTGCGCCAAGAAGTATTAGGCAAGATGCTAATGGTAATGAAATTGGTGGTTGGCATAGTTGCCCAAAACCAGAAGCCGCATGGATAGCAGATGAATTAAAAAGTGGCGAAAAAAGAGTTTGGTTAGAATGCGAAGCAAAAGATGTAGTTGAATATAAACGTCCACAGGGTATATGGTATTTATCCGAATGGATTAAGCCACTTCGTATTTTATCAGAAATCGATATTATGGAGATTTTAAATGACTGACGAAGAAATGGAAGCATTAAAAGATTTTAGAACACCTCCGCCATCATTTGAAGATTTTATGAACCAAGTGGTAAAGGATATAGCAAAAGATATAGTAGAAAAAAAGGCTGATAAAAGATTTGAAGAGGTCGCAGATGAATACTATACTTAAAAATTATAAAAATATATGGTCCGTAATACTTTCTGATGAAGATAGAGACCGATATATAGATGAAATAGCCAAGATGATGGCTATTCCTAAGTCATATTTAGAACCTCCACCCGTATCTTGTAGTACGGTGCCTATAAGTGAAGATGACTTTGAAAAAGCTAGAATATCCTATTATGGAGCATAATATGTCACAGCCATTTGCTATTGTAATGGAAACTGCTAGGATTATGAAAGAATCCTATGATGCTGGCTTTAAGTTTACAAGTCATCCTCATATGTTATATAAAGATCAATATATTACTTTTTATGGTAAAAATGAGGATGGTGGGGAAGTAGGTGTAGAATATAATAAGGAAGACTCTATTGACAAGAAAAATATAGATTACCTTATGGGCGTTTTAAATGAAATACAGTCCAAAAATTCTAAATATGATGATTATTGGGGCTACTGAATATAATTAAACTAACGCTTACAAAAAAGTAAATTATATGTCTGATTTACATAGATAAATATTTTGTATTAATAGAAATTTAGGAGAACTTTATGGCAAAACTAATTTTAGCGGTAGGCTGTTCTGGTTGTGGAAAAACTACTTTTGGCGATGTTCTTAAAAAGAATGATAGCGATTTAGAAATTGTATGCCCAGATGATATTCGTAAGGAAATTACTGGAGATATTTCGGACCAGTCCCAAAATGAAAAAGTATGGAATATCTGTTATGCAAAAATTGCTAAAAATTTAGGTAATAATAAAACTGTATATCTATCAGCAACAAACTTATCTAAGGGCGGAATAAAGTCTTTAATTAAGTTAGCCAATAAATATAATGCAGTAGTAGAAGCTGTAGCATTTGAGGACTCTAGGGATTGGCAACTTTGTTATAATCGCGTTAAAAACGATATCGATAAAGGCATTGATAGGTCTAATTCCCTTGTTAATATTACAATTAATGATGCTGAAATACCTCTTATTAAGAGGATGAGTGAGCAATATATTAGTCTTATAGACTCAGACTTCTTTACTAAGAATAATATTAAGGTAACAAAAGTTTAATATGGCAGACACAATTTTTGGTAATTTTAATAATTTTTGTAATACATTTTCTAAGGTATATAAAACATTAGAGTCTAATAATACACAAATAATTATTCCTTGTGATTTTATTGCGAAAGAGCGAGATATTTATTATATAAATAATTATTTATCCAAAAAAGGCCTTCAAATTCTAGATATTAAATATTTAGATAATAAATCTTTTTTTAAGCTTACTCATATTCCAGAGTCACTAACTTCTGACGATATATTTGAATATTTTACTAATTAGGTTTATATGAGAATTTTTTTATTTTTTAAATTTAAGATTTTATTAAAGGACCGCGTTTCATATGATAAACATGTTTATTTTAAGGGACGACATTTTTTAGTACATTATAATTATTATTCTAATAGTCTTGAACTTAAAAATACTAAATATGACCTTTTAGGTGAGATAAGATTAAGACTTTCTAATTTTTTATTCTGTAATAAAGAATATATACAAATATTAAATTTAGCATATTAAAAATAAAGGCTAGCTTAATTGCTAGCCTTTTTTAATTACGCATTATTTATATGGAATTCTCTTCCTCGTAATGCTACCTTTCTTGGTTCTGCATCTTTACCAAACCAATTCATAATTGAACTCTGATAATTCTCATCTATTTCATATGGATGAATTAGATTATCAATTCCGCCTACTTTATCAATAATCTGCGTCCACTTACTTTTTGACCAGCTACCAAGACCTTTCATATAAAAATATCTTAAATCTTTTTTCATATCTTTCTGGTCTGGGAATTCAAAGTAATATTCCATTACTTTTTCACCCTTAAGGCCTAATAAAAGTGGTGTATCCATTCTACAAATTCTGCCATCTTTTACCATCTTTGGTGCTATTTTATTGAAAAGTGAAATAATGAGGCCAGCAATACTACAGCCGTCAGGATCAGCGTCTGAAAGAACTACAACTTTCTCATAAGTCATATCAGTCTTTGGATCAGACGGGTCAATTCCTAAAATTTTAATTAGTTCACTTATTTCCCTATTTTCCATATACTTAGATGGCTTTACATCTATAACATTAAGAGGCTTTCCTCTTAATAAATAATATCCAATACCCTGTCTAGAGATTAGAGGTGATAAGCCGGAAAATGCGGAGTTACCTTCAACTATCATTAAATATTTCTTAGCTGTTTTACCTGCTGGTGGATAATACTTTTCACTATCAAAATCACGAACTTTTTTAGCTGCGTTCTTAAGAAGCTTAGCTTCAGCTAATTCTTCTTTTGCGCGGAATAAGTCGGTAATATTATCTATTATTTCTTTCTCTTTAAGAATCTTAGCTGTAAAGGCATCTAAATCAACTTCACTTTCATTTAAGAAACTAGAAATTTCACTCTGAAAGTTTCTAAGTGCTTCCTTAGTTTGAGAGTCAAATGCACAGTTCGGAAATCCATTAAAGAATACTACTAAGCCTAATCTATTTCTAATATCTGCGGGCTTAATATTCTTATATTTCTTTCCAACTTTTTCACGGATATCAGCTACAATTTTGTCCATTATATAATCAACATGCGTACCGCCCCTAGAAAGATAAATACCATTTACATAGCTCAAAATTTCTGGTTCTTCAGAAGCATAAGCGCAAATATATACATTTTTTTCATTTACCGATACTGATGGCTCTGGGAATAATTTTGCTAAATCTTTAGCTTTAATATTCATCTTTTCGCCATTAAATGTAATATTACATTTTGGATAGTACCAAGACATAAACTTAAGTCTTGTCTTTATCATTGTAATAACATCAACTGTAAATTCTTTACATCCTAATCTCTTAAAGTCTGGATTAAATGTAATCTTAGTACCCGTTTTTTCAGTTGGTGTAAGTTCAGTATGCTTTTCAGATGTAAGATTATCTTTACATACAATCTTCATCTTTCCTTTGCCATCACAAGTTACACATTCGAAGTATGTAGAGAATATTGATGCAGCTTTGATTCCAATTCCATTGGTTCCAACAGTTTGACGATTCTCATCAGAGAAGTTACTTCCTGACATTGGCCTACAAACTGCATTAACACACTGCCAAGTACCATCATCATTTTTAACAACTGGAATACCACGACCATTATCTTCTATACTAAAAGTATCTTTAGACATTGTAATGGCTACTTTTGTAGATTTTTCACCGTTAGTCTTAATATATTCATCAAAACTATTATCAATAGCCTCATTTACAATCTTCAAGAGAGCATCAGTATAGCTTACTTTCCTTAAAGAAATAGTATCATCTTCATTTAAGACCCAAGCATCTTTATCAGTAGATACAACTGACCCCAGGTACATTCCAGGACGAAGTTTGATATGTTCAATAGTAGATAAAGATTTTATAGTACGGTCATCTGTTATTTTCTTTTTTGCTGCTGCCATTTTATATTTCCTAACAATAATAATTCATTTTTTTCAACTTAGCTTCGAGTTCGTCTAAGTCTTTGAGCCACATATTTTCTGGTGTTTCGCTCTTCATATCTGCTAATTCTTGCTTTTTTTCTTGCAGCTTTTGCTTTGCTTCATCTGCTTTTTCTTTAGTAAAGTTATAGACTGGCATAGAAATAAGCTTTTCAATATATGTATACCCAAGCTCTTTCATTTTCTTCGCTACTTCAGCTCGCTTTACATTATTTATTTTAATATTTCCTTTTATTATATCCATAATAAATTTGTAAACTTCAGTAGTATAGTTTAGTTCTTCTTCAATACGCTTTGTTTCACTTACAATACGCTTTTTAAGATACTTAATTTTAATTTTATAATAATCATCAAATATCTCTTGTACAGAATCAAACTCACGAATTGCATTATTCTCATCAATACAAGTAAGCGTTTCTGTAATTGTATCAACAAGTCCGAGCATATTCATAATTTCATCTTCTGATTTACCAACATATTCTTGGCTTAGCCTTACTTCAAATGTAAACATATCGTTTTCAGAATAGTCGATATATTTATCTATTTTTCCATCATCTTTTAGCTTTTTAAGATAATCATTATAGCTTTTAAGTCCATATGATACTGGTATTTCTGAAATGCATACTTTTCTTGGGTCCTTATCACTAATAGAAATTACGCCCCTAACTTCCCATTTATTTGGGCCTACATTTCTAACTTCGCCTCTGTAGCCACGCCAGCCCGGAATAAAAAGCTTATCAGATAGCTTTTTCTTTTCAATCTTATTACGTATCATAGTAAAAACATTTTTTACTGGTCTAGCAAGAATTTTAGAAGAGAATCCTACGCCAATACCTACACTTCCATTTGCTAAAAGTAATGGAATTGTTGGCGTATAAAATACTGGCTCGATTATATCACCTTCAAACTGCTGTTCAATAAGATTTACTTCGTCAGACTTCTTAAATAAGTCGTCCATATAAGAAATCGGTTTAATAAAGATGTAACGTGGAGCGGAACTTTCCGGCACGAATCTAGTACCAAAAGCGCCTTCACTTCCGAGTAATGGAATATTATTTGAACCACAATAATCTTGTGATAGAGTTACAATAGTACCTTCCATTGAGGTATTACCATGTAAATAATTACTTTCATCTATTACAGCGCCAGCAAAGTTAGAAACTTTTACTTCTGATGTAGGCTTTTTCTTCTTAAAAGTATAAATACATTTTCTACCTGAATTCTTAAGACCATCAATATAAGATGGAGTCGACCTATAATTTATATATAAGGCCGAATCAGAATACTTTTCATTTAAGAAATCACTAATCTTCATTTCTTTTTCCTATAAATACACTAAAAGTCATATAATTATAATAACTAAAACTTAAGTAAAAAGTCATTTTAATAATATATAATCTAATATAATAATTACATATTATATAGGAGTATAATAATGAAAATTGGTATAATTGGCGACGTTCATGGAGCCACACATTGGAAAGTAAATTTAAATAATCTCTTATCACAAAATTGTGATAAAATTGTTTTTTTAGGGGATTATGTAGACTCTCATGATGAAACTGGTAAAGGACTTCCAGCATTAAAAAATGTAGAAGAAATAGTTGAAGCCAAAACTAAATACCCAAATATTATCGACTTGTTAGTAGGTAATCATGAGTTTGATAATTATTGGTTTGGCTGTAATAGATGCTCTGGTTTTCAACTAGCATGCTATGAAGCATATCATAGATTTTTTGTAGAAAATGCTAGAAAATTTAAGATTGCTGTAAAATATGATAATTGGGTATTTTCACATGCTGGATTTTCTAAAACATGGGCCGAAAATACTAGATATAATTTTATGGCACGCTTTGGAACAGAAAATCCTTTACCAGAAGACCCAGCAGAATTTTCTAATCTTTTATTATGGTCAAAAAATGTAAAGCCATTTGAGTTTAGTGATTATGATTATAGCACATATGGTGAGAGCAAATTGCAAGGCCCATTATGGATTCGTCCGAGTTCTTTATTAAAAGACTCATATTATGAAAATCAAGTAGTTGGACATACAGAAAGTACTTTAGAAAAGCCTCTATTTATTAGAGAACATAATACTAATCTTATTATTTTGGATAGTCCATCTCATTCTTTATGTTATATACTTGATACAAAAAATCCACCACAATTTTTATCAGTACAAGAAAATAATAAAATTATAAAGGCTGCTGAAAGAGAAGAACTTAGGCAAAAATCAATTGATGGCGAAAGATATAAGCAGCTACGAGAAAAGTATAATATTTCTAAAACTGAAATGAATGCTATTAAAGATAAAGTTAAATTACAAAAAGATGATTTTACTATTAGACGCCCAAATGAAGAATTTGACTGGTGGGAACATATAGAATACGAATGTGAGGCTAAAAAATGATAATATCCGGTGTTACTGATGATAATGTTATAAACTTTTATAATTACCTACAAATTTTTCACAAAAATAAAAAGGTGGAAGACTTAAACGCGGACGTATTAAAAGCCTTTACTGCCAAAGATACGTTAACAAAAGCTATTCAGGATTTTAAAAGAATCGATAAAGACTTAGGGCCTTTTATAGATGAGTTAGATAGTGCAGTAAAAAAAGTCTCTAGTAAAGAATCTAAATTTATGTATATAACCTATGATGATATACCTACTATGAAGAGCTTTCTTAGATTTAGAGATTATACAGAAACATGTGGACGCACTATAAGTCTTTATTATTTAATGAAATTCCCTGATGCTAAATTTTTACCATACCTAAAGCAAACATATGACCCACATGATGGATTTTATGACTGGGATATGGAAGTTGAAAAGATAGAAAACTTAGATGCACCATATCCTTATGAGTCATGGGACGAAGCAAAGGCTACAGTTAAAAAATATTTAGAGTTAGATGACATTTTTCATACGCCCCTAGATAATGAAATTATATAAGGCTATAATAAATTACATATTATATTTATGACAGATAGAAATGCTTGTATTTGGAATCTTATAGATGACTATCTACAGAGAGAAGAACATGATAAAGGCACAATTCCTCTTGACGCGATAGAAAAAGCTCTTTATAAAGCATATGATATGGGCGCTAGAGACCGAAATCCAAATTATGCTGAAATGTCATCTATTCTAAGAAATTTATCTTCTAAAGTTAGCCCAATTTCTAATATAGATGGTTCATTATATTGTGATATAAAAGACCTCATTGATGAGCTAGAAGATGAGCTTGATAAAGTAACAGAGGAATCTACAAATAGGCCTATTGCAAATGATGATACATATAGCATATTTTGGTAAATTTTTTTTAATGAGGTAATATAAATGACAAAAAAACAATTAGACGAAGGTAATAAAATTATTTCTAGGATAAATGATATTGAATCTCAAATAGATATTACTCAACGTATGAGGTCTGAATTTGTGGATGACCAATATTATGAGGACCGTGAAATTTATATAAGTATGCCCAATAAATCTGGTACTTTAAGAATACGTGGTAATGACGCGGTTAAAATATTAGACTCTGTTGAAAAAACATTACAGCTCAGAAAAGTAAGTCTAGAGCAAGATTTAGAAGAAATTTAATAAATATGATAGAATTTAAAATTACTTGTGATAAATGTAATAAGTCATATGCCAATACTGAAACTGCTTACCCAAAAACTTTTTTAAAAAGTTATCAAGCATTAAAAGAACATGCAGTAGAAGCAGAGTGGGTATATGATGATAAATCTGATACTTGGTATTGTCCATCCTGCGCGGAATATTATAATAAATATTCTGATAATCTTAGTTTTAAAAATAAAGAAAACAATTTAGATTGGCATTATACAGCGAGCTATGATTATCCATCTATTCATAACATGGGCGGTATTTCTGATACGGTAATTGATCAAAATGGTGAAAAAGTTTTCTATACTGTAAATAGTGGCTGGCTATATGAAAATCCGGTAAATAAAACTTATGCGGATGTATATAAATGGAGATACAAATGAAAAACAAAATAAAAAAATATAAATATATCGTTACAGACTGCGTTAGTTTAGATGACTATTTATCTAGCTATAAACTTGTATCGCCTTATTGGATTTCCAGAGTTTTTCCAGGCTCTGATTTGTTATGGAGTGACGCAGTAAGAGTAGATGTTACAGATTTAGAATTTGATGATACGGACGATTGTTATTTATATTCTGCATCCCCAAAAATTGGAAAACTAAATCCTAAAATATTTGTTAGAAAAAATTGGAAATGGGAAGAAGATGAAAGCCTTACTAAAAAATGGCTAGAGGGTAGTCTTCCCGAAGACTCTAGACATAAATACTTAAAAAGTCAAAAAGATATTCGATGGACATTTAGGGGATATTTCACAAATGATAAATATTCCCTTTATGAAGACTATCAAAATCAGCTATTAGAAGAATGTAAGTCGTTTTTATTAAACCACTATAAAAGTGTTATTAGTGAAGAAGATTTTAATATTTTTAAACGCTGGAAAGTAGATAGAGACGTAGCAAAGATGATTTATCTTTATAGAAAAGAAGACTGGAAATACATTTCTAAGTTTCACGTTGATAATTATCTAAATATTGCAAAAGTATCCGATGAACTTTATAGAAATGGAAATAAGAAAGTTAAAAAGTTTATAAAAGCCCTTAAGGATGTAAACTTTGATGATTAAACTAGCCATATTGAAAGCAACGATTTGTCGTTGCTTTTTTAATTTATAGAAAGCTTACATAAAAATACTTTTTGATAAAATACCTATTTATATATTTTTATTGAATGCTATTACATATTATAAATATTAAAATAATAAAAACTTAAGGAATTTAGCATGTCTAAAAAAACAGCACCAAAATTAACTGATATCTGTAAAAAATTAATTAATACAGATTATGATGATCTTGAAGAAGAAGAAAAGTATGCATTATGTAATTTTTTAATATTGAATGCAGATTTATGTGATGATCCTGGATTTTATGGCGATAAGGATGAATTTGATGATACTGGCTTTAAGGATGTAAAGATTAAGCAAACAAGTTATCGTGATGATGACGCTATGGCTAATACTATCAAATTCATTTTTGATGGATACGCTTACAAATTTGAATTTTTATCATCTACAAACTGGGAAGAAGATTTGTCTATGCTTGTTGGATGGGATTATTCCGTATCACCCGTTAAAACAGATAAATCAGGTCTTTCTGAAGAAGACTCAAATCTTTTAAAATCAATTATTGAAACAATTGAAAAGAAAGAAATTGATGTAAAGGATATTAAAAAATTAATGTCTGTAATGGAACTTACACCTAAAAATGAAATTGTTAAGAAATTTATTAACTGGGCTGTAAAAAATAATTTGGAGTTTTTCTTTCAATATAATACAGCTGAAGAAGCTCTTATTGATTTTGAAAAATCATTAAAATAATAATTCAGCTATTTAGGAGACTTAAATGACATTTGGCGCATGGCTTTTTGTAATACTTCTATGTAGCATGCCTTTATTAATTTTAGTTAGTATAGGATATTTAATTTATTTAAGTATCCTAGACTATAGAGACTATACTACTAAAAGTTGTAGCATAGTTTCTTGCCAAAGCTCTGGTGGCGATTATAATTTTGACAAAATGAGCAATTTAGAGCTAATGAGCTTTCTAAAATTATCTTATAGTATTTATAAGAATGCAGATATTATGCATAATGGGCATACAGCCGAATTTAGAGGTATGAAAAGAAATCATGTAAGTACTATAGGTTATATTGATAATGAAAAAGTAGTACTTAAAGGAAGAACATATTATTTTCCGGATAAAAATTAAAGGTTATATAAATGATGAGTGGACAAAGAATTGGAGAACTAAAAGTAATTGAAGTTCCAAATTATAAAGAATGCTTTTCTTATATAGACCGGGGTATTCCTCTTTATTATTTTAGCTGCTATAAGCCTATTAAGCTTACTACTCGCTTACAAGTTATAAATGCGCTCGCATATGGAGTGGTAATTTTTAAAGATGTTAATGAAGAAGACTATGAAGAATAAAAAATGGACGTTCTAGCTACCATCTTTATGAATGCTTAAATGGAAGTTGCTACTAGAAAAATAAATCAAATTGGAGAGTATACTATGGATGATATTAGAAGTAAAGCTTTGTTTCATGAAGCTATTGCGCTTTTAAAAGAAATTGCTGAATCAAGAGGACAATTTTATTCAGAAGAAGAACATACTGATTATTTTAAACGCGTAGAAGATATATTAAAAAAGATAGAGGATATTAGTGAATAAAGAAATTACTTTTGTAGAAGTTTCAAGAGAGACTTATGATCTTGTAAATTCTACTCAAAACGACATTGGTTTTGATAGCATAGCTAAGGAGAGATGGTTTGTTCCTATTAAGCTTAATGAGAGAGAAACCAAAGAACTTCTTAATAATAGACACCTTAGTGATACTCCAAAATGTTTTTCAGATATTTCTTATCACAATGCTTATTTACGACTTATAGATGGACGACAAAATCGTAGAAATGAAAAGAAACTTTATGCTATGGCAGGTTTTGTAAATCATGATGAAGATGGTAGCGAACATTATTTTCTTTCTAAGGACCTCTTGAAAAAAATCTCAGATTTTAATGAAAATCTCATAGTTGAGGAAAACTAATGAAACGTCGATTAGACTTTATAGAATGGTTTAAGAAACAACAGTATAAAGTATCCATGGAAAAAGAAAAAGCTTTTACTATTTCTGATATATATAATGCTTATAAAGCACATGATGAAGAGCTTAGAAAATTAAGGAACTTTGAAAAACAATTTCGTAAAATTCAAGAAAAGCTTAGAGAAAATGATGACAAGCGATGGGAAGATATAACGAATTATAAGTATGAAGATCGTTATCTAGAAGCCATTGAAGAATTAGAATATTTATAGGAAAATATATGGAATTGATTAAAAAATTAGAAGATATTTTAGATGAACGAAGAAATTATCTCTGTAAATGTAATAGAGTTTATTTTATGGCAGACCTAGAAACTTTTACGCCAGAAGATGAATGGCCAGAGGATAAAGAATATTTTGATGATACCAGAGATTTATCAGAAGATAATGAGCATTATATGATATTGGAACCCTGTAATAGAGATTTCCATTATATGAGAGCAGAAAACTTACTTTATGGTCTTGCAGAATATTTGGATAAAGATACTGAAGGTCTAGATAAAAATGATGTTCCACTTATAGCATATGAAGTTACAGATAATAATAAACTTCTATTTACCTGCTATGTTGATAAAAATATTGACATAAAATCAAAGCCCAATGATGGCTATGATAGATATAAAGACCTTAACATAATTGAACGACTTGAAAAATATATTGACGGTCAAATCAGCGATGGGTGGGGAGAAAATGGTATTTTCTTATATTATTTTATTGGCTGTCCAACTATTGTAGCTTATGCTAAGAATCTTAGACAAGTTGAAAAGAAATATAAACCTAAAAGTCTCGATTGGGAATGGGGAGCGGTAAGTTTACCGTTAGCAATTGAGGAATAATAATGAAAAAAGATTATAGTATAGAAGCGCTTAAAAACGCTACTAATAAGCATTTAGAAGACTTAGAAGTTTCTAAATATGTTTATTGTCTTACATGTGGCTTAGCAGAAAGACTTTTAGCTTATTCTAGCAATTTTAATATTTCTAGTAGCTCACTTTTGGAAGGTACTGAGTATATCATACATACTAAAATATCATTCAGCTATTTAGATGTTTATCAGTTTGTAGTAGAAGTTTACGGTAAAAAAAGCAAATTATATCCAAATACATTTACAGTTTACGCATCAAAAGAAGGATATACTATCAATACTAAAATTTCAACTGATAATATAGATGATGTATTTAATGAAATTATTAAAATAGCAGAAGGTAAAAATATATAATGAGTCAATATTAGAAAAATATGGTAATTGTAATAGAAGCATGCAGAAAAGATGTATGGAGATGTAGATGACGCTTACACCAATTGATAGCCTTTATGAGAATGATGATTTAAAGCCAATAGTTATCAATTCAAGTTCTATAAAAGCTAGAATAGCTGAATGGAATTGTACTCATAAAAGTAAAATGTCTCTCAACAAAAATGGGTCTATTGATATATCTATCAATTGGTTTAATCTTTTAAGAGGAAAGTTGTAAATGAATTATTTGCAGTTAATGGACAATTCTAAATTTTCTCCTGAAGAAGAAGCATTAGCTAGATATTTTGGTGAAGGAAATTATCAAACATTTTATCGAAAGCAAATTGTTCAGAATAAATTAAAAATTACAAAAGACGATTTTATCGCTGGCGATATTCCCGCTATGTATGCAGCTATGCGACAATTAGGTATAGAATATTCTTATTGTGATTATCCAGAAAGTCTTAGAAAATATTTACTTAGAAATGTATGGCCTGCTACAATGAGAGATATTAGAAATGATATCTATCAAGATGGTTTTTTAAAAAAACCAATATTCATTAAGCCTAGAAATAAATTAAAAAGATTTACTGGCTTCGTTTGCGAAACAATAGATGACTTAAGTCAGAATAGTTATGGAGCTGGAAATAATGTAGATATTTGGTGTTCAGATATTATTCACTTTACTTCTGAATATCGTTGTCCAATTGTAAATGGAAAATTAAGAGGCTGTTATCATTATAGAAATCATAATACTTATGATTATATAAAATATCGAGAAGCTTTATTTGAAACAGCTCAGAAAATGGCTGATGAAAATAAAGAAGGCAATTCTGCATATTGTCTAGACGTTGGTATTACAAATAAAGGTGAAATTGCTCTTATTGAGATGACTGACGGTTTTAGCTTTGGAATGTATGGTATGAGCGATAAATTATTAGCAGAAATTCTTATTACTAGATGGGATGAGTTGAAAAATGGATAGAGAAGAAATTAAAAAAGAAGCAGAAGAACAAGCATTTGAGAAATATCCGATTCCACAAAATTGGGATTCAATAAATCTTGCTAGGCATAACTGTTATGAAGAAGGTTATATAGATAGTGCTGAGCCAAGAGAAAAGCTACTTCAAGAAAAGGATGATAAGATTGCAAAACTTGAGGCACAAATTGAGAAAATGAGAAAACAGAAAGTTTTTCTTCTTCAAAGAGTAGACTCTTATGACAATTCGATTGATAAGCAGTTTTACACAACAGATGAAGAACTTGCGAAAGAATGGAATAATTACTATAGACGTAATTATTATTATGGCCAAGCAATTGAACTTGAAGAGTTTTCAGATAAAGAACGAATAAAGGATGAATTAGAAAGTGACTAAGAAACAGAAAGCATTTTTTGATTACCTTCAAGAACTGAAAGCACAAGAAAAAGAAGGTAAGAAGTTTGTAGAAACTGCTCTTAGAGAGTTTTTTAAATATTGGGAACTGTATGAAAAACAGGGTGTAAAAGACAGCATGACAGTTGCTATGGAATCAACGGAAGCATTTGTTGGTCTTCCTGTTGTGGCGCATCATAATTAAGGAAATAGAAAAATGAATAATAATATAACAAATAAAGAACTTGCTGAATGGCTAGCACAAGGTAAGGGTGAATGGAAGCATGAACCTTCTAATTCTGGAAAGATTTATGATTTCTATTACTTTGACCCAAAAGATGCGGATAGACAGGTAACGGTAAATGAAGAAAACCAAAGAATTGTTGTAAGAAAATATGGTGATAATGAATGGCACAGTCCAACATATGATTATTGCGGAGTAAAAAATGAAGGTAAATAAATTATATAAAGGCGATAAGGTTGTAATGCATGTCTGTACGGAAGCGCATAGTAGAGAAAATGTTGTGTTGGAATATATGAAAATAAAGGACGAAGTTGAATGCTAACAATTACAGAAATATTATTTATTCTAGTGACGATTATAGTTATAGTTACAACTATACTATTAGTGATTAGCATAATTTTTGACCATCACAAAAAGAAAAAAGTTATTCAGCAAATAAAAGAGCGCGCTAAAACTTTTAAGGTTGAAGAAAATCGTGCTACGGTGAATGTACAATATGAGTGAAGAATTGGCAATATTATAATCTACATCTTAATAAAGATTAGAATTTCAATAAAAACAGAGCGAGGCCTAATAACTATGCTACCTTTATTTTTACATTTTCAATATTCTTCAACAATTGCATGTGATAATTGCAATAAGACTGGGGATGGTATAGTAGTATTTATGAAACAGCAATTCTGTAAAGAATGCGCTAAAAAAATTATACCTATTTATCAAAAACAGTTAAATGCACTTTTAGAAAAGCTTGAGGAAAAATAAAGAAATGATAAAAATTACTAAAGGCTTAAGTGATTATGTTGTATATAGATGGTATAGCGGTGAAGATAATGCACCAATATGGCATACTAAGTCGGATATATTAAGATATAAAGAAAAATTTGATAAAGCTCTTTTCTGGCATCGTATTAAATTTTGGTCAATTATTTCTTCAATAATACTATGTGCTGTTATATATGCAGCTATCTGTTTTTATATACATGGTATAGTCCCTAGTGAAGAGTATATAACGGATTGTACCCTAATAAGACTACCACTTATGATTTATATACCCGTAGTATGTAGTGGTATTTTGCCTACTCTGGATGAAAAAATGCTTTATAGAAGAAAAAGCTTTTATGAGACTTTTGGTAGTTATTTTAAGGAAGATGAGTTAACTAGCGTTGAAAGAAAATGCGTATGACCGAAAATGAATTTTTTGATGATTATGAAAAATCTTTTAGTTTACCAAAGCTAGAAAGAATTTATTTTGGCACAAGAGAATGGGAGGGAGTAGATATTCCAATTGGAGTTTATATTTATAAAAATAAAGTTTGGGAAATAGAACAATATCCAAATGGTACTTTTGGAATAAGTAAGCCTGCACCCTATTGGACTATAGGATATTTTAGAAAAATAACGGAGCAAAATAAAGTAAATAATGGAAAGGCGTAGTTGGATTTTTATGGAGAAATTATCTGATCTCCAACATAAATATAATACAGAAGACCTTATTATAGATAATAATTTATATAAGAAATATCAGCAGGAATTTGATAGAGTTAAAGCCTTTTGGGAATTTATATGTTATGAAACTGAACTTTGGCGACATCAAGAAATAATAGAGGAATTACTAAAAATGGATGATAGTTTAATGTCTAAATTATTAGCCGGCGCTGCTGTTAGCAGTATAGAGTCCGCTGCAAAAGATAAAACTTGTAAAAAATGTGAACATCTTTCTTCAAAACAACTTAAAATTTTACTTACTATTGGTGGTGGATTTTCAACTTGTAAGTGTGATACTTGTAAAAATGGTAACAATTTCTCTGAACTGAAAAAGGCATAAAATATAAAAAAAAAAGCTTGAAGTTGAATTTCCTACCGCGGTAAGTATATTAGATAAAAATACAGTTTTGGAGAAATAGCATGTTTAAAAATAAGGAATTAAAAACACTTTTAGATGGCGATAAGAAATATAGAGCTGCAATGAAAGAAAGAGATGATTTTTTAAAAAATCATGAATATCTTTGCTGTGACCACTTTGATGACAGTTATAACGATATTAAAAAATTTTTAACAAAGGCTGATATTAAATTTTATGAAAAATCATTTGTAACATGGCTTAGTGTTACATATACCTATGAGGGCTTTATTCATTATTATAATAACTTATATAAAGCGCCAGAAAAATATGATAATTATTTATTCCTAGTAAATGACGATAAAAATTATAATGCTGCTGTTTATAAAGCCTATAAAAAATATTATAAAAATAAGGAAAAAAGGCGAGCGGAGTTAGTAAAAGCGAAAGCAAACAAAATTTTAGAAAGAGTATATAATAAAGAATCAAAAATAAAAGAGATATAATAAAGGACTTAAAAAAATAAGCTGAAAGTTTTAAGAGGTATCTAAGTGGAACCATGCGAGCAAGAAGAATATAAAAAAGAAATGGCTTGGTTAAAAATTGATTTAGGCCAATGTAAAACAGACGCAGAAAGAATAAATGTATTAAAAGAACATCATAGAAATATGCTCATTGAGGCTATTGCTGCGCATAATTTAATAAATAGAAAAGATTTTGGATGGAAAGGTTATGAAATATAATTAAGGAGTTTTAAATATGATTTATGATGATAAATTAGTTTCTACTGCTAGAAAGCGCCCAAAAGCTGGTCCATTACCACCAAATCTTTCTAAGTCAGATAAAACATATTATCTTGTATATTCTAGTTCAAACTGGGCTGATGAAATTGATTTTAATGGCTGGGAAATTTTTGAAAAAAGTAAGTTAGATAAAGCAGTAGCACAGGTTAAAGAGTTAGTAGATGATAATGTATCTATAGATACATTTATTGGAACAAATGAAGAAATGACCATTTATGCATCAGAAGTTTTAAAAGAACTTGAAAATGCTAAACCTATATCAGAGGAAGAATATAAAATAGTTAAAAAACTTTTTGGTAAAAAATATGGTATATCACTTTATAATATGTTTATTAATAGCCATAGATTAGAACGTTATTACCATGAAAAAGAAGAAGAAAAAGAAGAAAAAGAAAAACAGAAAAAAATTGATGATAAGTTTGATGAAATAATAAAACTTTTTAAGGATTAGTATGGAAAAAGGATATATAACATTTTCAAAAACAAAAATTGAAGAGTCTAGATTTTTAAAAGTATTACCAGTTTCAATAAATAATGCACGCGATATAACTTATCAAGACCCTAGCAAAAATGTGAATTATAAATTTTTAGGATATGAATGTATTGACTTAAAAAAATTATTTGACTTTTCAAACGCTTATGTAAAAGCAGATACAGAATGGCTTAAGGCGAAAGAGTCTGATGATTTTCTTCCAGATAAGCTTTTAGCGTTATATAACTATGCAAGAGAAGTTTTTAAGAAAGGACACGACCTTTCAATAAGTATTTATAGTAATGACCAAGATATAGATGTTTATAATTCTAAAATTAAGTTATTAAAATTTCCATTTTGGGAAAAATTTAAAGTTTCAGATTTTTTAACAAATGAAGACGGAACTGAACAACTTACGGATTTTGACTCTCTTAAAGAAGCTTTCACTTTTATAACTAACCTTATAAAGCAGAATCAAGATATATTTTCAAAATTTAAGGTTAAGGCTAATGAAAACTGGTTTTATGAAAACTTTAATTTTAAGTATTTCCATAAAACCGGGTTAGTAGATACATATTTTACAAAATATAAATATGCAGAAAGAGAAGAGGAAGAGCGTTCTGTTATAAAAGAGGCAGCTTCAGATATAAAAGACTTTTTTATGAATGCTTATTATTTCCAATATGAGCATCAAAGAATACATGAGCGGTCTAGCGGTAGTTGTGATAAAAGAACCATGATTTGTGAAGAAAGAATTCTTGCAAAGACTAAAGAAGAAGCAGAGTCTATTTTTTATAAAATGTACCCAACCGGTGGCAGAATAAATTGTGCTGCTTGGGAGACTAAACGTCCACTATCTTATGCAAATAAAGAAAAAATTGAAGAGCTAAAAATGGAAATTGATAAATGCAAAAAGCAAATTAAACAGTTAAGTAAAGAAACGCCAGTTGATTTAGCTAGAGTAGAAGAGTGCTTTTAATCTAAGAAAATAACATTTGGATAACGTAAATATCATATTATTTACATATTTATAATAATAATTCTTAGGCGGTTATATGGAAAGACTAACGATTGATAAATTAAATACAATGATTTTGGATGTTGAAAATTGGAAACGCTGTGCTTATGAGTTTTTTTATCAAGATGATAGCTCATATGGTTATGGTTTTTCAAAGGGAGACGATAACCGTATTTATTATGGTCCTGTTGGTTGGGCAGGTGACTCTTTAGATGAATTTGGATTTGATATGTGCTATATTAAATCTAAGGCATATAATAATGCAAACGAAATCATAGAAGACGTTAAAAATTATATTGCTAATCACACTGATAATTCTGATGACCTTATTAATAATGGCCTCTATGTAGAAGAATATTGTGGCTGGGAAGAGTATTTATAATGTTAGGAAAAGTAAATAAGCTAAGAGAGTGGTTACAGGCATATGCTGATGAGCATAATGTTTATATTGGAATAAAAGAATTATATAGTCCTACATTATTTGCGTCTAAATTACCCATGAGTCTTAGATATGATGAGGAAGACGGTAATCATTATTGGACTTGTCAAAAATCTTGTAGAAAATGTAAATATCTTCCATTAAATTGTTGTGGATGGCTAGATGATAAAGTACCAGAAAATTTACATAATGCTATATATGATTTGGATGATAATGGTGGCTATCGTAAATTAATTGTTCCAAATCAGGAGAAGCATTAATGACTCTATATGATAAAATTATTTTATTTATAGCCTGTATATCTACAGTTATGTTTATATACATGACTATAAAAGTAACTATTGCTGCGCTCTTTGGAGATAGGTATAAATGGTATGCTAAGGCTCTAGTAATCGTGCTTGATATTATTTTCCTTTGGGGATCTATTCTTGGCTTTTATGAAGCATTTGTATTATAAAAAATTTTATAGGTATAGGAAAATATGGAAAAACTACCAAAAGTAAAAGAACTAAAAAATGTTGACCTGGCCTCTTTAGATAAGAATGAATTATTAAAAGCTGCTTTATCTTATAAGCGCGCTTATTTTATAGCAAAGAAAAATAATATTGCTTGGAAAAATAGGCAATTCGCAGCTAGAAGATGGTTTGAAGAAATTACAAATAGGTATGTTATAAATAAGATGGATCAAAATCCCCTTTATGATGACCTTTGGAAATATAAACCAGAATATTTTGAAGATGGTAAATATTACCACCCAGAAGATTTTAAGTAAGAGGCAAAAATTATATGGTATCTTGTATATTACAAATTGGACTAATCATTCTTGTATATTTTGTAATTAAGTCTCTATATTATTATACATCTCTCACTATTAAAAATGCAAAAAAAGTTAGAAAAGAAATTGAAAAGGCTCATAAGCATAGGCTAGAAATAGCTAACAAAGTTGGCTATAAGTGTATTATTAATGAAATTAAAAGATGTGCTAAAAATGAAAAATATAAGGCTATAGTAAGTGTGGGTGATACATTTTTTGAAGCAAAGCCTACAGAAGCTGAAGTTCAAGAATTTATAGATGACGTTTCCAATAAATTAAAAAAAGAAGGCTATTTAATAAACTCTGAAGTAAATTATAGTGGAAACCTTATTAGATTTGTTATTGAATGGTAAGAAAATATGAGTAAAAAAATAGTATATGTATACTCGCCAGACGGAAAAAACCTTTTGCATACATATAAGGATATCAAAGATATAAGTTATACAGATAATACAGTTGAACTTACAATAGAAAATGATATAGGCTTAACTAATGTTAGCTTTAGTAAAAATTTAACATATTTTGAGATAGACCCAAATACAGATTGGTTTAGTAAAACTAATTTGGGAATAGCTGCTTATGTTGGTAATGAATACTTCACAAAATTTATAGATGAGCTTATAGAATTAGATATTATTCATAGAAGTGCACATATATTTTCTTGTGACCTCATAGGTATGCCTAGAATGTCTAATAAAAAGCTCATAATAGAATGGCTATATTCTTTTTATGATAAAAATCCAAGTAGGAATAATTTACCAAAGTTAATGGATAAGCTATATGATGCATTTTTTAAAAAAATTAATGATACAAATAATACTATAAACTCTTATTATTAGAAATATATAATTCAAGATAACTTAATACATCGTCATATAAAATTTTTATTTTTTCTGGCATTTTTCGTTTATCTTTTATATATAATAAGTTTTTATACATTCTTTCTGCTTGTTCTGCTGTTGGATAATCTTTTCCATTATGTAACATATCACATAATTTTATAAAAAGAGCTGAGTCTGATAAATTAAGTAATTTATGAGACATATAAGCCTCTTTTCCAACTTTTAGTATTTCATCAGTATTATTCGTTACTTCTCTTACTAAGTCTGCTACTTTTTTACCAAAAAGAACTTCAATTTCATTATATGTTGTATTAGTATCTTCTAGCGTATCATGCGCTATTGCAGCAATTATTTCTTCTTTAGTTCCACCATAGGCCTTAGCTAACTTTGCTACATTATCTGGATGTACCCAATAAGGATTAAGTGTGCTTTTCCTAACAGCATAAGTATCTTCATGCTTCTTTTTTGCCCACTCTGCCGCGAATTCCTCATCTGGGCCATCATAGCCTATGACATATTCTTTTAAATTCACTAGTAATCACCTTCTAATTCTTCATCTGTCCAAGGAATACTAGCCTGCGTAATATCGTCTTCTTCAGTAAAATAATATCGTCCATTATTAAAAGCTGTATCATCACAAAGAATACTATTAGCAAATGCTTCTACCATTGATACTACAGACCTACCAAAGAATTCCTTAAAGTTTTCCATTCTTATAACATTATTATGATTATCATCTTGAGTCCAAGCTTGAGTTTCACTTGGCGTTGCGGATATTTGAATCATATATTTAAGTGTATTTTCATCTCTTTGGTCTGATGGCTTTTTAGCTGCTTCTTTATTAAAAGCTAAAATAAATAAATTACCTTGTTCTGTATAATCTTCCCAATAAGCCTTATTATCTTTTGTACCAATACACCATTTAGCGCCCTCACCGCCACATTCAAATGAATCACAGAATTGTGCTGCTTCATAATTTAATGGTACTATAAAAGAAAATTTATCCGTCTCTAGACTACTTAATACTGCAAAGTCAGCGTCAGAACTGTCATCACCGTCTACAACAATAAAGCCATTTGTTCTTGCCATTTCTGCTACATTACCATTATGTAATGCTAACTTTTCAGATGATTTTCTTTCTCTCTCATCCCAACGCTTTTGGTATTTATTTATAATTGAGTCAAAATATGACTGTGCTAATTCATCATTACCGTCCTTAAAGCACTTAAATAGCTGTTGCCAATCAAAGCCCTTCATAAGTGGGTCATTTGAATTTACAAAGTTTAATAATGACTCATAGGTGGGTATTCCGGCATATAGAGACGCATATCTATTATAGATTGGCTCTAAAAATCTAGACTTATCTGCCTCTCTGAAAATATTCTCAAATAAATTATATTTAGTATTATCCATTATTTAACTCCCCAATATGCACTTATAATATTATAATTAGCTACTAGCCTACATAATTATAATTTACTACTGCTGGACAATTATAATTCCATTTATTTCCTTTAGTAATATTATTCCACTGCTCTTCTGTTCCTCTATAATTTATATTCATTAAACTACTACAGTCATAGAAAGCATGTCCGCCAATAGAAGTAACGCTGTCTGGTATAATTATACTTGTTAAATTTTTACAGTTACCGAAAGCATCATAGCCGATAGAAGTAATACCTTCTGGTATATTTATACTTGTTAAACCACTACAGCTAAGGAAAGTACCATCACCGATAGAAGTAACGCTATCTGGTATATTTATACTCGTTAAGCTTTTACATTCATAGAAAGCATAGCCGCCTATGGAGGTAATTGACTCTGGCATATTTATGCTAGTTAAGCTACTACAGGTATGGAAAGCATCGTCGCCAATAGAAGTAACGCCTTCTGGTATTTTTATATTTGTTAAGTTACTACAGCTGACAAAAGCATTGTTGCCAATAGAAGTAACGCCTTCTGGTATATTTATACTTGTTAAATTACTACAGCCATGGAAAGCGCCATAGTTGATAGAAGTAACCGAGTCTGGCATAGTAAAGGTAGTTATAGACTGATTATAGAATTTAATAATCTTTGTTTTATTTTTATCATATAATGCATATTCATCCGCGCTATAATATTCATTATTTCCTGATACAATTATACTCATTAACTTACTACAGCCATTGAAAGCGTTAATGCCAATAGAAGTAACGTATTCTGATATATTTATACTTGTTAAATTACTACAGCCATGGAAAGCACAATCACCAATAGAAGTAACTGTATTTGGTATATTTATACTCGTTAAACTGCTACAGTTATTAAAAGCCCATGCACCAATAGAAGTAACACTATCTGGTATATTTATACTCGTTAAGCTTTTACAGTATGAGAAAGTATTAATACCAATAGTAGTAACGCCTTCAGGTATCTTTAATTTTTTTATTCTTTTATCTAATTTTGAACCTAAATTACCCTGACTAAGTAAATCAGCTGGTATTTCATATACCAAATCAGTTATTTCTGACTTATCGGTTTTAACTACAATGTTACTAAAGTCAGTACACTCATCCGGAATAGGAACGCCATCAGCTAACGCTGTATTCTTATCAAAGTTTTCAAAAGTATTTTTATTATCAAAGCTGACTCTTATAGTATTGTCGGCCGTTTTTAATTTCTTAAAGGATATTTTCATATAGAAATTAGTAACCTAGACGCTACCAAATTTTTAGTAGCGTCTATGTTATTAAACGGTACAAGCGCCATATTTTATAAAGCAGGTAAAGCTTGCATGCTGGCTATCTGTTCTATACTCTATAGGAGGGAACGTAGCATATGCTAAAAGCTGATGAGCTTTATTAAAAAGTCCAAATTCTGTAATTTCAACAATTGATGAATCTGAGTCTGCTTCATTAGCAAAGTTCTTTCTACTATTAACAGTATAGGTACTTTGTAAATATCCCGAAATAGGCTCAGGCGTTGTATATTGCTTATGATAGAATATGTCATTTCTAACTTCTATACCATACATATTTAAGTATTGATTATCATAATACTTTTGTGCCGGCTGAGTTAGGATAAATCTTATTATACCATTAAATAAGTCAAGGTACTTTGTATTGTATTCCTGAACTATATCTCCATCTTCATATTCAATACTAGAAGCGCGACTTATTGTAGCAAATCTATCATCCTCATCAACAGGTACTTGTTTTAATGCAGTACCAACTTTCTCATACTTATTGATGCTTATATTCTGAGACCACTCTTGTGAGATACTATTAAAAGAAGGCGCGAGGTTTATTACCTGCCAGAATGGATTTGACTCTTTACCTTTAATATAGAACTCTCCATAGAACCAGTCTTTACAAGACATATAATTTGGCTTTAATGGTACAATTGCTCTAGATAATGCTGCATTAGCTGGTAATACTCTATCTTTTAACTCACCACCTTTGATATAATATTCTATTAACTTACCTTCTTCATTACATTCCATAATAACGCTGCCGTTATTATTTGTAAAGTTTTCGTTTGTATAATAGACATTATTATCTTTTCTATAGATTACGTTATCTATAGTTATTGGTGACTTAGGATAGCCTTTCTCATTAAAGTAAACTCTATCTGGAGGGAAATCATCCATTTCTGATAAATCAAGCTCAGTATAGTAGTCATTATTATTGCATGTTGTACTATTAGCTGGAACAGAAGACTGCGTTAGAACTTCTAATCTTATATAGTGAGTCTTACCATCATTTAATTTTGGTATATTTAATGGATTATCAAATGTAACCTTATTCTGCTCAATAGTGTTAAAAGTTACATCATTCATATAATTACCAATTTCTCTATTATAGTTATAATAAACTTCTGAATTATTAACTATATATTGTTCCCTATCAATAAGAGCTTTAAAGGTATCATATTTTGGACTACGCATGTATATTGGTGATATTGCGCCCTTTATAAATGTATCCTCTGATATGGTACCATTTACCTTTAACTTTATAGATATATTACTATCATCATATAGTGGACTATCAACTGGAACAAAAGAGCCGCTCTGTATTGTTAAATATCCACTAGGCAAAGTAAATGCATCTAATTCTTTTTCGGCTAGAGTAAATGTATTAGTAGCACTTGCTATATATGTTGCTTTAAGTACTCTTTTATTATTACTTATAACAGATATAACTTTTATTTTAGTATTGGTACTAGCCTTTTCATATGTACTAACATCATCACCTGTTGTAGCAAAAGAAATATTGTCTTCAACATATTTATTATCACTAATAAAGAATTTATAGTCATATGTACTATCGCTATATTTAGGATTTATATAAATATTACAAGTACCAATATTGAAAATTGGCAAACTAACTTCTTTATCAATATCATTTAATTTTACTGTTATAGTATTCTTTATAGTACCCATAACTTGGCCAACATTATATGATAAAGCTGCATTATTTGTATTTATATTTTCGCCAAATGATAAGGTAGCATTCTCTAAAACAGTATTAGTATTATTCTTATAATACCAGATAGGACTAACATCAGTATATATTACATTTTCATCTGTTGTAGATGTAATATTTAATGTTTCTTCTAGAGTCTTTCTCTTATATGTATATGATATCTTAAGATATTTTGGTCTAGATTCAATACTATCAGGCGTTGTATATTTCAAAATGCCATCTTCACAAATAAAGTTAACTGAGTCGGACCAGGTAGTATTATCTTCTGACTCTTTAATTGTGTATGTTACATTTTCAAACTTAAACTGAGAAGGAATAACAAATTTAATATTTGCTAATGACTGCTTATTACCAACAGCATTTGTATAGTTAACATTTATATTATGAGATGATAACCAGATATATGCAGATGCAGCTTCTGGTCTATAAATTGAAATATTACTAATACTCTGTTTTAAGTCATTTGCAAACTTAAATATTTCAATAGTTTTTGAGTCGCCATATGCGATATCTTTATAATATACATTATATGTTTTACCAGGCTCACATAAAGCTTCACCATTATTTGAGTCAATTGATATACCAGAGTTATTACATAATCTAATATAATCACCTTTTGTATTCTTCATATAAGAATTATCAAATGCAACTGGGTCTAAGTCCCAAGGTAGTTCATCTGACCAAGAGTTACCAGTATTTGTAGCTCTATTATATTCAGACCTATTTCTTAGTCCACCATAGCCTTTTTGTGGTAAGAATATACCCGTTATAGGCGATCTTATCGCTTTATTATTATCGTCACTAATAGATGAGAATGGTAACTTAGTATAAATACCTTGATCTTGTGCTAAAGCATAATCTGTATAAATATCAATATTAAGATATCTATTTTTCTTAAATGGGAATACATTTAATTTTTTATCAAAATAGTACTGTTTATTACCAATTGTTTTCTTCTCAAATCTAGAGTCAAATGTTGGGTAAGGCATAGCCATAGCAGTTCCCCATACAGACTTCTCTATAAATAAAACATATGAATTTAATAATTCCTTATCAGTTTCAGCCTCATATAAATAACTAACATAGCTTGCTTTTTCTGCTTCGCTAATCTGAACTTTAATACAAGGCTCTGCAAGAACTACATTTGGTCCTGCATAAGTAGCATAAACATTATTGTTTTGTGCTTCACTCTGTTCTGCATTTGCCTCATTCGCTGGTCCGCCAATTTGTAATTTTGCTGCTAATTCCTCACCACTTATTGTATTTACATCTTCTGATGCTTTAGTAAATCCTTCTCCAAATGTTGTAGTGCTATCTTTTATTTCATATACAAATGTATCACCAACTTTAGTCTTTACTATAAAGTCACCAGACTTTAATACTGACTTATTATTTAAGCCCAACATACTATTTGACGCAGAAGTATTTACAAAGTTTAACTCTGACATTATAGTTTTACCAAATGGACTAAATTCAGTATCTTCTAGTCTTAGGTTTGGATCTGATTCTGCGGCATCAAGAGATGGATATACTGGACTTCCGGCTTTTGGAAGTAATGAAGGGTCAAATGTTTCACTTAATAGCGACTCTGCACTGAAAGAATATACTTCTGTACCAGTATTTGATATATAATTACCCTGTGCGTCACATAGTAATATATCCATGGAATTAGAGTTACTAGCATATTTTAGAGTATAAACTGTTTCATTATCAGTATTTATACAAGTATCATATTTATAATACTTATGGTCTGTATCTTCTACTACAGCTCTATATCCCAAGTCATCTGCTGCTCTTTCCGCAGTTGTTAGTGTTTCACGATAGTTGAACATTCTATCAGCTTGTCCAATATTTTCTACTGGTATATAAGAGCTAACCTTAAATCCGTCGCCCTCAATATAGTCAGCTAAACTAAATCTATCAACCATAGAAATTTGAACTTGAGGAGTAATAGATAATCTTGTCTTAAATGCAACTAATGCTTCAATTCTACCACCAGTTTGTTGTCTTGTAGTTAATGCGCTATCAAATACAATAGATGAACTTGAGCTACTTCTAACTACAGCATTACTAAGGTTAAGGCCAATATAAGAAGCTCTTAAGAAATAGTCTACGCTAGAGTATATAAATAATTCGAAGTCTGAATAGAACTCTTCATAAGATGATGTTGTCTCTGACTCATTTTCGTCTATATCTTCATAGAGAATTGTAGACTTCCAATTAGGACTCTTAGTAATGGTATCGATACTTGGATAGAGCTGATATTTAACTTCATTATTATCACTACCCACTAAGTGCATTTTATATTTGCCATTTATGTAGTGAATACCATCTATCATCATACCCTTTGTTGGCTCTTTATAAGCTGGACGAGAGTAATCCGGATTAGAAGATGTTATTCTCTTATTACCATCTGGAACTAATTCACAACCTGGTAAATCAGCAGAAATACTAGCAAACTCAAATGATTTACCACCATCTAGAGAACATAATAATACTGGATAAATCTCTTTCTGGTAGAATGCTGCGTAATAGTTATCATTAAGTCTCTTCTGATAGCTATCATTATTAAACTCTTCACCATAAGCATCATGGTACTCTTCAAGAATGGTATCCATACTCTTCATATAGCCGCCAAGTAATACTACATTTGAGTCGCTATATGCGGATTTTATAGTAAATATCCTAGATAGCTGATTAACCATTCTTAATTTTACAGAAATAGCATCTGCTTCAGCATCACCATACTTTATCAACTTCGTTATAGCGGATTTTGATCCATCGAAGTCTGGAACTGTATATGTATATTTATCATCAATATATGATAAGTTCCAATTATCTATATCCTCTAAATCTTCTGACCTATAAGTTTTATTTTTAGGAATAGATATAATTGTACAATCTTTACAAATAAATACAATATTATCTTTTGAGAATAAGACTTTATCTATTTTTGAATTAAAGAGATTTTCAAAGTCACCATCAAGATAAGCATATGAGTCAAGTAAATATAAATACTCAGCATACCAATCTGTATCTGTCATTGATGTAGTCCATATTGTAGGATTATTAGCATCAAATCTAGCGTCAATATTATAATAGAATGGTACGTCTACTTCTTCGCCATTACTATTAACTGTAGAATTAAACTCTAACTTATTAATACCATAGTGAAGAATTTCAAAATCTGTGTCTTTATATTGTATAGATAAGTAATCTATTAGCTTTGTTTTCGAGTCTTCAGACTTATCCCAAGGTCGCTTACTATTATATAAAAGCTCATCCTTATTAGTAGTTTCTATATATGTTCCATCTTCATTAACACCTACATAATATATGTTAGATGGATTATCCTTTGCTTTAGTAAGTGTATCCTTAATCTTTACATAATTTATAGGTAGAATATCGCTACTTTTCTTAATAAGTTCCTGAAGCTTTGCTACATAGTCATAAGTTGCGTCAGGTCCTATTTCTGTCTCAATTGTACTCTTCCACTGCTCATATGTACTCTTATCTAAATCGGTACCCTCAAGATTTGGCTCTATAGTAAAGATACCATCATTTGTAATCGCATCTTTATAATCATTAGCTACTAAGTCTACTGTAAATAAGAAATCCCAATTAGACTTAAATCCATTCCAGCGAGTATATACATAGTCATAGCCAGAGTTTGTTGAATTCTGTCTAATCTTAGCAGAAATATAAGCTTGTAATGTATCTCTAGTAATAGCGGCATTAGTTTTCTTCCAATAACAGTCTTTAGATAAGTCATTTGTATATTTACCTTCGCTATCACAATAATAATTTGGAGACTTAATAAATATTTCACGGTCATATACATATACCGCATAATCGCTATTAGTATCCTTAGCATATAATACTTGAGGTACTGTATCACGCTTAGACATATCACCAATAGCATAAGGCTTATTTATATAAGTAATATTTTCACCATCTCCACTTATTTCTGCAACGCTATAGTCTTTTGAATTAACATATTTTGCTACTACTGATGGTGTGCCTGTATCTGTTTTTGCATCATATGATAATGAACTTACTTCTGATACTTTAATTGTATCTGGTACTGTCTTATTATTAAGCTGCTGCATAGCGCCAAATAAGCCGCTACTTCCAATATGTCCATTATCCTTTAATGTAAAATGAACTGGAACGCTAAACATTTGAGATGAGCCATTATCGTCAGAAACACGAATTGCCCAAACGGGATTTAATTTATCACTATTTTCAAATGCGAGTCCATCTACATAAGTATTTTCACTTACAATATCATCTATCTGATAAGCATTTGTTTCAACTTTTGAAGAAGATACTAAGTTTACATTTTCTGCAAAATATCCCATACCATCTTTACTTATAGCCATAAAGTTTTTAGTTTCTTCATCATATGCTACAAATGCTACTGATACTGGGTCTTGAGTATTTTTTGCTTCAATAGTAATTCTAGCTATAGTTTCTTCATCTGCTGATCCCTTAAGCGTAATACCTTCAAATATTGAGTCGCCATTATTTATATATCCAGCTAAAGACATAAACTGTCCACTATCATCTTCTGCTGGGTATATAACATTAGGATTATTTAAGGAAATACCAACTTTAGCAACTAATAAGTTCTTATAATACTTAAATTCTGCTACATTATTATCTGCTTTATTATCAGATAACATTGACTTAGTAACTTTATTAAAAGTAATATTTGGAGGTAAAAATGTTTTTTGAGTTATACTATTATAAGAGCTTGGGTCTATAAAGTCATAATAATTTGTATTATACTTTTCAACAACATATTTGCCTGCATCAACACTAAAAGTCTTATTAACTGGTGCAAACTGGCTTATATTTAATATAAAGTTATTTTTATTAAATGTAGCGTCATCACCATCTTTATCATAAGTCATTACGATATTATTACTATTATCGATACCAAGAATTTCTGCATCGTAATTCTTATAATTTGAGAAGAATGTTGGCTCTAAATAGTCACTATAGAATGAACGTAATGTAACTGGTGTAACTTTAAGAATTCTATCACCGGATGATAAGTAACTTGGAATAAATTCATTTATACCAGTAAGAGGCTCTAATGTAGGAGTTGAAATAACTGTAGATGAGCCTGACTGTAATTCATTATTTACAGTATATGCACCAGTTATATAAAGAGTATTCTTAAAGTATCGCTGCTCTGCAAACTTTAATGCAACTTTTTTTAATTTATCATATTTCTGGCCATTTATATTATCTGTCCAAACATAATATTCATTATTTGTATCATCTTTATAAATTGCGCCACGTGTAAGATTAAATGATACAGTTTGGGATTTATCAATAATATCAAAATTATCATTTTCAATTATATCATATCCCTCTAGTCCTTTCTCATTAGAAAGTGAGCTTGTATAGAGGTATCCTTCAGATATAAATTGTGGGTCAATTATATAATCAAAATTATATGAGCCTTCTGTAATACACCTTCTAGGCAGCTTTATTTCTGTTAAACCATTATGTAATTCTTTGAATAAAGAATATTCACCATCATAGAGGTATTTTACTTCTTTATCTATTGTACCCTGAAGTCTATTAAATTTTAATGTAGTTGTAAAATAACATTTATTTAATTTTACTAGCTTTAAGTCAAAGTTTGCGTCATTGCCAGACATAGTAAATGTGTCTGGTAATATAATACCAAATACGTCTCCTACATTAAGACCTAATCCATTAAAATCTGCGTCATCTGCAAAAGTGCCTTCTTCAAATCCGCCAATATAAATATACCATAAAATAGTATTTCTATAATCCTTAGAAGATGAGTCATTTAAGAATGTTGATGCGAAGTTGCTCTTCAATGTTGAAGAGTCATAAATAATTGCGCTATTAGCTACTAATGCTCTATGGAAAATAGAATCTAAGAAGCTAATATTTGCATCATGCCATATAGTAAGACCTAAATTAGTACTATCTTGTAATTTACCATATAAACCAATACCAGAGAAATTATAAATTGTCCAGCCGTTATTAGTATAGAGAAGAATAGTATGGTCTTCAAATGTCTTAGTATCTTTCTCTTCGCCAATGTTAGTTAAACTAATAGACTCAGTTATAGTATAATACTCGTTCTCATTAGGATTTGTTGGATATACTATTTCATAGTATTCACCATTTTCTGATTTTACTTTTGTAGGTGTCCAAATACCTTTATAAATAAGCCCTGATGCTGTATTAATTGGCGCAGTGTCAATGAAGCTATTGCTAGTAACAATAGCTGACTGACTAGATACATCTTCAGTATCCATATATTTTGTGAGCTTATTAAAGGTTTCCTGATAGAAAGATACTTGAACTGTAGTACAAGCCTTTGTAATATCTGCATTTTTATCTGACAAGTATCTTGTCTGAATATCATATTCACCTAATGGAACCTCAAATATAGGCTTTTCAACAGAGGTATAGCGTGTATCATTTACAATCTCTTCTGCTAAATCTGTTCCATCTTTACCCCAAGTTGATCTACGTCTTAATTTACCATTATTTAATTCTAGATATTCAACATCGCTAGCAGTAATATTATCAGAGTCATAAACTGCATTACCCCAAATGGTAGGATAGGTAATATCTGCTGGAGACTTAAACCAAGAGAATCTACCTGAACCACCATTACCAATTTGAGCATAAGCTGGAACTGTCCAGTCATTTTGGCTATCAAGAGGCTCATTTGCCCACATATTCATATTGTCTAAGTTTAATGTAATAAACTTTAATCCAACACTTGGGTCAGTATAATTCAAACTTGTATTAAGCGTATAATAACCAGTTGTATCAGTTTCCATCATCAAGTTTATACCAACATTTGCGTGGTCAGTAGCACGTGAAGTATAACCTAAGCTAGATGTCATATAATCTAGCCAGTCTACCGTAATTAAAGATGGAGATACACCAGTTCTTGTCTGCTGATTTGTATATTTTGTAATATTATATTCAATAAAGAGGTCATTACTAAACTTAATAGTAGATGGTAATCTCTTATTATTTTCACTATCATATAATGGATGAATTTTTTCCATTACTTCGTCAAATGATGACCTAAGGCCATTATCATAATTATATGGCTCATAGAAAATAATATCTGGTAATGACTCAAGTATAGCATTTGAAACATGTGGGAAGTCTGCTGATCCCCAAAGACCATGTTCAAATGGGTTAATAATAGAGTATATACCATTAGTATCAAGACTACCTCTAAAGTATGTCATATCATTTGAAACGTCTTCTGATACAATATTAAGTCTACAATTAAATGTAAATACGTATGTACCAGACTGTTGGAGGTTTCTATTTAATTTAACATAATTATCACCAATATAAGTAATATAAATATTATTATCGTCTGTATCAAGAGTTGGACCAAATACGGTATCACCAACACTTAAAGCTTTTGCTCTTTCTTTTGCTATATCACTCTTAAATGATATAACATTTTCCATATTTTCTGTATTTACATCTACTACGCCTTCAATCTCAATTGCGTATGTCTTAATAGGAATACAAGTAACATTTAAGCTATTAGGATTTGTTCCATCAAATGATGCGAACCAATCCTGAGTATCTTGTTCTTCCTGATTTGTTAAGTAGCTACCTGTTATTTTAGAATAAGCTTGATAGTTATTATTTATATAATCAACGCTATCATTCTTAAAGTCTATAGTTTCTTTAATATGATTATTCTTTGAATAATATGCATATTCTGGATAATATAGTGTCTTTCCATCATTTGTACCGTACTTATATTCCTTAGCGCACTCATTTAAGGTAATTACACCATTATCATTTGAGTATGGCCTCATCTCTTTATTATTATCGATAATTGGTAAAATATTTAAATTTCCTAATGATATTTGTGTTATAGGGCCAGCAGAGAAATCAGTATTAAGTAAAGAGTAATCTCTTTCTTCATGTTCTCTAAGGAACATTTCTAATACGCCCTTAACTAGACAATTTGGCATTATTAGTCCAGCTTCATATTCTGCACTATTATCCGCCTTTTTTACAGTTTCATAAATATATTCTCTATTTTTCTTATATTTAGAAATGGTCTCTTCATATGCTTTTTTCTTTATATAGAGAACAATAAAGTTTGAATAATCTACGCCAGAGAAATCCTTATACATAAGTATAGCGTCTTCTAATTCAGTAATAGCAGCTGTACCTAATGCTATTAAATGTGAACCATTTACTTCTAAACTTGCCTTATAGAAGAAATATTTTTTATCATCACAAGTAATTGAAGCTGTTGTATGTATCTCTAATGAGCTTTCTATTTCAGACGCTTTTCTTTGAATTGCCTGATATGGCGTTTCTCTTATACCATCTATAACTTGTTTTTCTACTTCATATTTTACCACATTACAATTATAAAGACCAATAACATCCTCACAGCCTTCATAAGTCATACCGTGGTTTAAGTATACTTTTTCATCATCCTTAATATTATTTAACTCATAAAATATATTACTTGCATCGTTATAGCAGGCTTTTATTAAGTTATCATCTTTCTCTTCTGGTATCGCTGTAATTTCAAGAGTAAGAGAATATGGATAAAGCTTATTATTATCATAAGCAAACTCAGGCTTTAATTTACCAGTTAAAACTACAATATCACCATTATTATTTTCTATAATAAAGCTATATCTACTATCACCATAATAGAATGGCTTTTCAGTATGATACTTAACTACTTCGCTAGGCTCATATGTTACTTTTCCTTTTGTAAAGTTAGATATATAATAGAAAGTGTCTAATCCTGCTTCCTGATTAAGCAAGTCTATATTACCAAGTTCTTTTCCAAAAAGATTATACGCATCAATAATATCATCTTGACTAACCTTATATGTATTTTCACCAATATCATAAATATCCAAATTTGTTGGATAAAATGATAATGATACATGTGGCTCAAGTAAAAGGGTATCATCTACAAACGGATTTAAAATTACTTTAAGTTCTCTAGTAGGTATTTTCTCTAAAAGTTCTTCTCTACTATATAATTTTTTTAAGTGAGAATTGTAGATATGCTCTACATATGTATAGCCGGAAAGAGTAGTACTTATAACATTATATCGGTTATTTAATGTTATTACAAGCTCATCTAAATTATTTTCATGATCTTTTAATAAATCTAATATGTCTTTTATATTGTCATAAACATATGTAGTGGTATATGGTATATAATTTGTATGAGACGTTGTTATATATGCAGCAACATTAGTTGAACTTATAGATTCTATTCCAGTTACTTCATTATCAATAATACGAGGGTTAATATCTACGATATAATTACTAAAGTTCTTATCTGTAATATATGTAATACCCTTAGCATCTTCAGTATTCTCAACATAAGAGCCAACAATAGCACTCTCAATTTCTGAAACGCCACTTCCATTATTAGGGTATTCAAAAAGTCTATTTTCATTAAATGGAATAGAGATACCATAAAAATAAGTATTAGCATCATCTTTTTGAAGATAAGAAGAATTTTTACCATTCCAGTCTACTAATCTAAACTTTCTATAATAGAGTGAAGAATAAGTATCAATTATACGATTATGCTGTCTATTGTATTTAATATATTCATCTTTAGACATATTAAGCGCATTAAGAGCACTCTTATTATTTACTGTAGCATTTTCTAGCGCTAATCTTTCTTTTGATATTTCTCTTAATGGTAAATAAGTCGCAACTGGGAAAATTGTACACATCTGGAAAATATCATTTGCGAGCATACGATATCCAGCTTTTGATCCGTAAAGCTTACGTCTAAATGCTTCATTTGTTAAGTTACGAATTTTTATTTTTGCTGCTTCATCTAAAATATCATCATTAGTAAGATTATTTGATAAGGTAGACGCAACTTTATCAAAAAATAATACATTTGGATTATAATCTATCATTTCAGCTGCAGATAATATCATATCATTAAACTCAGCATTAGTTAATAAATATCTTTCATCTGGGTGGTCAGGATAGAGCGTTTCTGTATATCTATAAATTTCATGAAGTAATAAATCAAATTCTGGCATAAGTACACCATCTATTTCTAGACGATTATATGTACTTTTAGGAGTTTGTGGACCATAGTTATCTGAGATATAACCATTTGTCATTTTTAAGTATACTTCATCCGAATTTGTATCGCGTACGTATCCTTTATCCTCTGTAAATACCTCATATGGATAATCATATCCAACAGTAGATGTACCAATTATCCATTTCCAGAATGGAGTTTTCATTGCAGAATGAAGTGATTTGTACATATCATAAGGGGGTATTTCGTTTGTCATCCAAACGCGTCTTTCTAAATCGAATTCGTCTGAACTTGTAAAAGCAGCCATGTTATTTCCTATTTTATTATAAATCTATAGATATTATTATATTAAAAATTAGTAGTATTTTCTAAAGGCCCAAAAACTTAATATTTTTCTACTAAATATAGTATGAAAATTAAATATGGATTTAAAAAAATATACTCTAATGCGGACAAAATCACGGTTCAAGCTTATGGGCGTGATTTTATGATTTTTAATAGGGAAGACTTTGGAAATGACTGGCAAAACTTAATAGATAAAGGTGAAATATTTGATATTGAACCATTAGACGTTGCTGATCTTGATAAAGTTACATGTACAGGTGCAGAAACTAGAAAACCGAAGTATGATCCCGAAACTAGAAATAAATGGTTTGATTATGCACGTCAGTTCTTAGATATTACTGAGGCGACGAACGAAGAGAAACTTAGCGAGATTGACTTTGATAAGCCAATAATACTTTGTAATAAAACAGCTTCAGATAACTTGAATCTTATTAATAATTTTATCTTAAAATACCAAGATAGTACTGTTGAGTCTGAAAAAGAAAAATATAATAAATTATTATTTGATTTATCACACTTTAAGCTTCCTTCTGAAAACTTTATTTTTACATATTATTCGCCTAGTAGTAGGAAGGCCTATGGAATACAACTTGGTAATATAGGGAACTCTTTTGGCAGTATACTAGGCACTAATAAAATTGTAAAAATGCCACCAGACTATATTAGTCGCTTAAATGGTAATCTATATGGAGCGTTTAGTGGCTGTTCAAATATGGATGTTGATTGTAAATTTCTTATTGGCATTAAACCAACAAACTTAAGTTATGCTTTTAGTAACTGTAAAAGCGTAAAAAATATAGAATATATTGACCTGTCTAATATAAAATCCCACGATTGTCTTAACAGCGTGTTCGTTAATACCGAATTTGAGGAGATACCAGAAAATTTTTTATCTAAAATGGCTGAATTAACGTTGGCTAGGCCTTTTAAATCTTGTAAAATAAACTATATAAATGAAGTTAAGAATGCGACTTTTCTAAACAACGCAGAAAACTATATTAGTAAGATTAGTAAATTAAATGTCACTAATAATGGCTTAGCAAATAATGGAACTATAGACAGTATAGATTATATACAAAATAATAGTACTAATAGGTGGGAGTCTATGGGTAACACAGTAATATCTAAAATTGGCGTAATTAATAGTCCTAATTATGTCGGACTCGCTTTTAATAGTAGCGAGTTTCCAAAAAGTGTAGTAGCATTTCCTTATTATAATCTTACTGGTACTTTTCATATTCCTACGTCAACTGGCTATGAATATTGGACAGACTATATTGATACAGATACAAATGCTTGTAGAAATATTACTGAAAGAACTTTGGTATTATCAGAGCATATAGATACTCTTGATAGTACTCTTAAAAACTTCAAAATTAAAATACCATATAATAAATTATTAAAAGCTGTTGCTGATTATAATCATACATTTGAAATAATTGAATTAAAATCTATTTTCAATAATTTTAGTCGAACTGTTACAAATGCTGTATATAATAGTATATCGTTTAATAATGATACTAAAGACCTTATTATCGATGTAAACTTTACAAATATTGAGGATGATAGCATATCAACTATTAAATTTAATAAATTAGGATTATACTATACCGCTAAGATTGATGATTATGATTTTACTGGTAAAACTCTTGTAGATATAGATATACAATATGACTTCACAATAAATGAAGATGTTGATATGTCATTATCATTTGTAGATGATGATACGGAAGAATCTAAAGATAGTATAGTAACTACTGAATAATTATTCTAAACCCCAATTTTTTGGGGTTTTTTTATTTTAAATGTGAATTTTTCCAAATTGAAGTTATATTAATTAATGTACAGTAAGAAGAGATATTACTATGGCTTGCGAAGCGCCTATTAATATGTGTTTTAAAATGCTAATTATAGTATGAGACATGTAAGAGATTTTCAAAATAGGCTTTCTATGAAATTAGAGCCAATGAAAAGAAAGTTATTAGATAATATGGTTTCTTTAGCAGGCTCAGCAACAGACTGTATAAGAGTTACACCTATTACAAATGATGAAGGTGACTTAGACTATTCTGATGTTAAAGAAGCTACTATAGATTCTATTATATTTCCACCATTACCAGAATTACCCTTTAGAAGAATTTTTAAGGATGATAAAGTTGGTTATGCTATATCGCAAGTAGAAATAGCGAGTGATGAAATGTTATCACAAGCGTTTGAGCTTGTATTACCATATGAGTCTAATATCAATGTTGGGGATTTAATAATAAGAGTATTTTTAGACCCAAATAATATTGGACCTACTGTTTTAGTTCTAGTAGTTAAAGAATTAAAAGGTGTATTTGGCGCAAATATGCTATTAAAAACTAGGGTTAATTGTACTCTATTTACAGAACAATTAAGGCCAGAGGCATTATCAGTAATTTCTGAAATGGCAAAAAGAAGATTACATATAAGGTTTTAATTATGAATATTATTATACCAGATAAAGATGTAGCATTAAATTATGCATTAGATGAATTAGAGTATAGCAATAGTTTATTAGAAAGGCCTACTGACCAGAATGATATAGATAAAACTATTAAATATATAAATGATGTATATACTGATAGGGAGTCACATAAAATATTTTCTATAGATAATCAAGCTATTATAATAGTAGATATTGATTATAATAGAAAACTTATGGCAATTGAATGTTGCTATACAAATGAAGAAGCTAGAGGAAAAGGATATGCTTCTGCTTTATTAAAGTATATTATAAATTATAAAAAAGAACACTTTAGTAATTTTCAATTAGTTTTAGTTGTCGTAAAAACTAATTATAAAGCAAAGAAAGTTTATGCTTCAAATGGATTTGTAGTTCATCATTCTGATGATAAATTCGACTGGATGTCATATAGAGGATTTAATAATAATGTTTATTGAAGTGCCAGATAAAGATATAGCGATGAGGCTTATTGTTGAAAGCTCAGAGTATATTCATAATTTAAGAAATGACTGGGCTGATAAAACAGCAGAAATAATTAAAGAAGATGTAGAATTTATAAATCAGGTTTATACGCATCCTGTAGATTTTCAAGTCAGATCAATAGCTGATAAGGCTATTATAATTTATGGTCCAAAAGCTGACCAGAATTGTTTATATATTTATGAGCTTTATGTTTCTCCAGAAGCTAGAGGTAAGCATTATGGAAAAACCTTATTAGAGCATGTTATTAAATATTATAAAAAATTTTATGAAAATCAATATAATTTATTAGGACTAAAATTATCTGTTGATAAAAATAATTATAATGCAATAAATTTCTATAAATTAAATAAATTTGAAATTATAGATACTAGTAATACACCATATGAGCAATATGTGATGCAATATACTGGAAAATTATCGTTCTAATCTTAGGAGTATTCATTGAAAATAACAGCATATAGCTATGCTGGATGAAAACGTATATAGGATTTAAATGTACTTCTTATTCTGTTAGAAATAAGATGCTTGATAAATAATATAAATATTATAAGATAAGAAGGACAGCAAGATTCCACCTTGTTGATATTTTTACTCATTAGAATACCTAACTTCTTACTTATTTACTAATTAAATTAAAGTGGCGTGGAAACCACTATAAAGGAGAAATATATAATGAGTAAGGATGAACCTATTTTTATTAGTAGTTCAGAAGAATTTTTTAATATTAAAAATAATACACGTATATCTTATATTTGTAGAAAATGTAATAAAAAAGTTGTAATAGTTAAAAAATATGGTAGAAATTACCATAGTACATTATTATGTTCAAGTTGTATTCGTAAACAGAATTCTATAAAAAAATATGGTGTTGAATGTTGGACACAAACCAAAGAGTTTAGACAAAAAGCAGAAGCAACAATGATAAGTCGCTATGGCGCTAAATGTACATCTCAATCAAAAATTTTAAAAGAAAAATGTATTAAGACTAATAAAGAAAAGTATGGTACTGAATGGTATATATCGTCAAATAAATCAAAGGAATTAAGAAAAAGTATTTTTCAAGAAAAATATGGCGTTTCTAATTATGTAGAAACAGAAGAATTTAAGGATAAAGCCAGAAAATCAAAAATTGAAAAATATGGTAATGTGTCACATATAAATAAATATTTTTATGATAATACATATTTTGATTCAGGATGGGAATTAAAGTTTTATATTTATTGTAAAGACCATAATATAGCTATACAAAAATCTAAAATTTATTTTTCATATATATTTAATAATAAAAAGCATTATTATTTTCCAGATTTTATTTTACCATGTGGTATAATAGAAATTAAAGGTAATCAATTTTTAAAAGATAATAATAGTTGGTATAATAGCTTAAATGAAACTGATAATGATCGGCAATATTATAGGTATAAGTGTGCATTAGAAAATAATGTTACTATTTTAACTGGTAAAGAATTAAAGCCAATCTTAAATTGGTTTAATCATAAATATAATAAAAATTATTTAGGCAGGTATAGAATACATAATGAAAATAACCTCGTATAGTTATGGTGCAGCGGAAGAAGTTACTGGTAGTTGTCATATTTTAGACGTAGATGGAAATCTAATTCAAATTGATATGGGACTATTTCAAGGTAAACGGCAAGAGTCTGACTTAAAAAATCGAGAATTTAATGTTGATGTAAATAAATTAAAAGGCGTAGTTGTTACGCATGGACATGCTGACCATTGCGCTAGATTACCTTTACTTACTAAAAATGGTTATAAAGGTAACATCTATTCTACATCTGCTACTAGAGACTTAGCAAATCTAGTTATGATGGACTCAGCTAAAATTCAATATAATGATTATCAAACTTTTTTAGCAGCAGCTAGAAGAAAAGGTGATAAAGAAGGTAAATCTGTTTTAGTACCTTTATATAATGAGGATGATTGTGTAAAAACATCTGCACAAATATCAACTGTTCCTTATTATAAAAAAACTTACCTTACTAAAAATATCGATATGATGCTCTATGATGCGGGACACATTTTAGGTTCTGCTATGGTAGAGCTTATTGTTAAAGATAATCCTACCTTTTTTGGTAAGCTCTTAGGCAGAGAGTTTGATAAAGAAACCAGAATTTTATATACTGGTGATTTAGGTAGGCCAGAAAAGCCAATTATAAGAAAACCAGATACAAATATGGAAGCGCCAGACTATATTTTTATGGAGTCTACATATGGTAATAGGCGACATGAAAGTAGAGAAGTTGCATTAGAGCATTTAGCAAAAGTAATAAATGATACAGCTTCAAGAGGCGGAAAAATAATTATTCCATCTTTCGCCATTGAAAGAACTCAAGAAATGATTTATTACTTGAATATGTTACTACGTGATAAAAAAATTCCTAAATTACCGGTTTATGTAGACTCACCTATGGCAACTAATGCAACGGGTATATTTAGAGTTCATCCGGAATGTTATGCCCAGGGTATTTATGATGATTTCTTAGATAGACATAAAAGTCCATTTCAATTTGATAAGCTTACATTTATAACATCTAATTCCGACTCTATGAAGTTAGATAAGAAAAAAGACCCAATGATTATTATTGCGGCAGATGGCATGTGTGAAGCGGGAAGAGTAGTTCATCACTTAGCTGCTAATATAGAAGACCCTAAAAATACAATTTTAATCGTTGGCTTTATGGCTGAAAATACTTTGGGTAGAAAAATTCTTGATGGCGAAAAAGAAGTTAAAATATTAAATAGCATTTTTAGTGTAAAAGCTAAAGTTGAAAAAATAAATGCTTTCTCAGCTCATGCTGATTATCAAGAGTCTATTGATTGGCTTAATTCAATTGATACAAGTAAATTAAAAAAGATATTTTTAGTACATGGCGAAAAAGAAGCTCAAGAGTTCTTTAGAAAAGAACTTATAGATAATGGCTATAAAAATGTTGAAATTGTAAAAGCTAATGAAAAGTATATACTGTAAATAGCAAATACTAATTTATATTATGAATAATAATATCATTTTTGAACAAGTATATAATTTTAGTACTATATTGAGAGAAGCAAAAACTTTTCTAGATGCTGATAGTATTATTAATTCTATTAAAGATGGCACAATTATTAAATTATTAAACGGTAAAAAGAATTTGCCTAGCTGGCTCAAAAGTGATATTGATAATAATAAAAATGTTGATGAAATAAAATATTGTTTTAATACTATATTGGATTTAATTTCTAATAATCCTAATAATGGTATTAATGAAACTATTTATCTTCTTATTAAAAAATCATCATCTCTAGATGAGATGAAAACAATTATTAATAAATCAAAAGATGCTCTTCTAGCTTATGCTTTATCTATTAAATCACAATGGATAAAAAATGTAGATATAGCTAAAACTGTAGAAAATAGCCCTTATAATGAAGAACTTTGGCATGAGATGGAAAAGCAGCTTTTAGAGATCAAGTCTAAAAAACAAGCTGTAAAACATAAAAAAATCTTAAATTCATCAGAGTTATATGATACGCTATATGAAGATGCAAATTGGGGTTTATATGTTCCAAAATGTCAAGAGGGAGATTCTGAATTAGCGTCTCATATTAAACCTTTTAAGGTTGATGGCCAGGTATATAATAAAACAAGATGGTGTACAGCTGCGGATAAGCATTATTATAACTCTTATACAGAAGATGGTAATGTTTATTATGTAATTAAATATTTTAATAATAATGAATATACTGACGCATGGCAAATAGCATTCTGGCGAACAGAAGTAGTTGAGTTTATGGATAAAACTGACTCTAGAAAGTATAATTTTGTATTAGATAACGCACCAGATGCATTACTAGAAAAGATTGTTTGTGACAATAAATTAAATAATGGACTAACCTTACAAGATTTTAAAAGACTTTCTACCAAAGCAATTATTAACTTTGAGATAAATAATAAATTGCAGAAAGATGTTCTTGATGTATTTTTTAGTATAGTAAGTAGAGATGTATGGATTAAGTATATTAATACTGTAGGATCTGATTATAACTTAAATGATTTTTTTGAGAATTATGAGGGTAAGCTCGCAAAAGAAATGGGCATAATAGATAAGCGTGTCTCAGATGAAGATATTCATGATTTTGGTGCTGCTCTCTGTAAGCGCTATACAGATATTATTAAAAAATATCCTAATATAGATATAAAATGTTTTATGCCAGAAGACCTTCATTCATCGCCAGCTTGCCCTTGGGAAGAGTATCTTAGTGCTATTAATGATGGAAGAATAGTATCAAGTATCAATATTATGGAATACTGGGAATGTGGCGAAGAAGCAGCTCAAAAATATTCAAAATATATTAATGAAATAAATGATGGTATAGCAAGTAATAAGTTCACTCTCTACGATTTTGTAAAACTTAATGATAATGGATTAGAACTTTTAAATAAAATAATAGAATATAAAAAGCATGGTAAACTTAAAAATGCTAGAATAGAAGATGTTCTTGATGAATATTCATCTAATGTTGACCCTATTGAAGTATTAGACTACTTAGACGCTGTAAGTAAAGGAAAATGCTTAAAATTTCCAAAGCATATTTATGGACCAAAAGCTTATGCTAATTATGTACGAAAAGACTTACTAGCTCAGGCAGCACAAGATGCTAAAGCGGGCCTTATACCAAATAATATTTTACCGACAGTATATGATACATATAATCGTGATGATGTAATTAAGTTTTATGACTTATATAAAAAAGGTGCATTTGATAATACAGCAACATTAAAACAATATGTTGAATATGGCGCACAAAACTTAAATGATATAAATATATTAAAGCATCAAAATAAATTATGGCCTACTTTTAGTATTGAAGACTGTTTTATGGTAGGACCAAATGAAATCTTAAAAATATCTAAAGAATTATTTGATAATAATTGTGATAAATCTTTTACTCTTGATGATTATTATACATACGGTTTAGAAGTATTAAAAGCATATACACACTATAGCAAATTATACCCCGATGCTTATTTTACTGAAAATTTAGAAAACTTTTCTGAAACATTCGAAGACCCTTATTTTAATGAATTTATCAAAGCTATAGATAATCCTGAAACTAGCTATTATAAAGATTATGCAATAGCATATTTTAAAAGAGTTCAATATGAACATTCAGCTTAATTAAAGCAGTTATCCAAAATATTTATTTTGTAATATATAACTATAGATATAATTATTAATTATATAATCTTGTATCCATTTTTTAGTTTTTTCAGTATCTTCGGTAAATATTTTAAAATTATTTTCTAAATCTTCAATACATTGTTCTAAGCTATTTAAGTCTAATATATTTGCATATAACGTCGTATTATAAATAAGCATATTAGGCTTTCTAAATCTAGATATTATAATTCTAATGGCCTTTTTATATTGTTTTATAAAAATTACGCCTTCTTTGAATGTTATAATATCAAGAGGCTTTATTAAGTATTCATTAGAAATATATACTAGCTTAGTCTTTTTATCAAAGACGAGTTTTCTATTCTTAAAATTTGCACTTGATAAAATTTTATAATTAGCGGGACTCTCTGGTAAATAATTTACGATAGTATATAAAAACATATCTTTTCTAAAAATTGTATTTTTAGAAAACTCAAGTTTTTTATTAGCATCTTTAGAGTTTATATATCCATAAAGTCTTTTAATCATCAAAATATAACTCCGGTGATATTTGATTATCACCAATTTTTATATCATCAAGGTCTGATAATTTAGATAATTCAATTTCTAGTGTTTTAAAAAATAATGATAAATCTGTATCAAAGGTCTTAGCAAATTTTATAACGCCCTCTTTCCAGTCTTGATACTCATCATCAAAAAGTTTTTTACAGCTCCCCGCAAGAATACTTGTGAGCTCCATTAGACGCTGGACCTCCAAGCCCTGTAGACTAGTCATTATCATTGAAACTCTTGACCATCTAAAACTTATTTTTATGCCTGCAAGTTTGTTCATAACAAAACGAATTGGTTCTCTTTTTGGTGGAGTAGGGCATAATTTTAGATTTTTATAAATAACCCTACTAGCATCATTAAATAAGTATTTCTGATTTATAATATCTCGCTGCATATTAAATCTACGCATAACTGATGAATATGTCATAAAGCACGTTTCTATACTACTAGGTGTTATCATTCTTAAATATTTATATAAATTTGGATTCTTACTAAGAGTAGTAAATTCTGAATATTCACATATTTTTAATTCAAGGCTTTTTTTATCTATATATAATAGATAATCATTATAAATATCGCTCATAAATAAAATATGTAATAAAAATATTAAAAAATGTAATTTGATTATTCATATAAAATGAGTTTAATTTACATATATAATAATATGAGTTTAACTAAAAAGAATATTTTTGACAAAGAAATTGCCAATATTGCAAATGATTATTTTCTCAATTCAAAAGAACTTACAAATGATTTTCTTTTGAAAAACGGATATAATTGTACAAAATGGCAATTAGCAGATATTATTTGTAGTTTTAATCATAAACATTATGATAATATGGAAGATAAAATTAATTATCTTCATGAATACCTTAATTCTAAAGGTATTGGACGATTTGTTAATTATTCTTTTGCGCCAGTAGAAGGCGAAACATATAATAAAAATTTTAATGATGGCCAGTGTAATTATACCGTATCAAATGATGGAGATATATTTTCTGGCACTTTTAATATTATTAGCTTAAATAGCGGAAAAATAAGTTTTGAATTTTTTAATCTTGATAAAATCCTTAAAAAATTAGATATTGCAGATTCAGAAAAAATAATGAGTTACTACTCATAGGAATTATTATATGACAAGATATAGTCCGGAAGATTTTCCAAAAAATAATTTTACATTATTACCAAAGCCAGAAAAAGATATAAATTGGGGAATGCAGTCTGTTGAAAATGAAAAAGTATGGAAACAATGGATTGCTGATAATATAGAAAAATTTATTCATTTTACATTAATGTGTTATGGCGATTGTGGCTATAATTGTAGTACAGCTTGGAAAGAAAAACTTAATAAATTCTCTTCAGAGATATTTAATGAGGTTCAGTCCATAGGATATAAGGAAGGTTCAGAGTCAGCTAAGCTAGACGCAGAAGAGCAATATTAAGAATGATTTGTATGGAATTATATGCAGAGTTTCTGATATATCCATATACTAAAAATATTAAAAAATAGATTTTTGTAAATAATTACAAAAATGCTAGAGGAGGCGCCACATGAAATACAGTCCGATTGTTAAGTCTTTACTTGATACGGACTTGTACTGAGTGGTCAGAACAAGTTTAGTATGGGCCAGTGTTATCATCACCAATTTGGTAACATGAAGGCAACTTGGGACTTTAGAGCCCGAAATGTTGGTATTGAAAAGGACCACGAGCCTTATACCGCTGAAGATGTTGAAGAGATTACAGAACAAATTAAGGCATACTGTAATTTAAGATTTACAGAAGAAGAACTTAATTATCTCAGAACTAAATGTCCTTGGATTCATAATGATTACATCAATTTTTTGCGTTTTTGGCATCCGGTATTCGGGGATTTTGAAATTTCAAATGATGCAGAGAGCGGCTTAAGAATTTCTTTTGGTGGAGTTCAGGAATATGTAAGTTATTACGAGATTCCTGTACTTGAAATCTGCGCAGAAGTTTATTATCGTAATCATTATGATTATGATAAACTTTTAAAAGAGTTTAAAGAAAAAACAGAAGAAAAGATTGTTAAGCTTAAGAGTGGCAATTACCATCTTGGTACTTGGTCAGAATTTGGTGCTCGTAGACGTTTATCTTTTGAAGCTCAGGATTGGCTGATTGGTCGTCTTTCAGAAGAAAAAATCTCAGGCTTTATTGGAACTTCTAATGTTTTACTTGCAATGAAGTATAACGTAACGCCTGTAGGAACTTGTGCTCATGAATTTATTGAGTCTGTTGGCCAGGGAAATCTTATGTATAATCCAGCTTATTCTAACAAAATTGCAATGGATGCTTGGATTAAAGAATATGGTATTCTGAATGGTATTTGGCTTACAGATACAATTGGTGATGAACTTTGTCGTAGAGATATGACTCTTACTTATGCAGTTTTATTTGGCGGCGTAAGAAATGATTCTGGTGACCCATTTATTTGGGCAGATAACTGGATTAGTCATTTCCAGAAGCTATTTGACGCATCTAATGGTAGAGAATTTAGAGTAAACCCAAAAAATAAAACTTTATTGTTTAGCAATTCTATTGATAGTATTGAATTTTGGGATAAACTCTGTCGCCATGTTGAAGGCCGTGCTATTCCAGCTTTTGGTATCGGAACTTGGTGGAGCGGTCCGCAAACAATTAAGCCGCTTAATATTGTAGCAAAAGTTGTTCTTGTAAATGGTATGGACGTTGCAAAACTTTCAGATGATAAGGGTAAAACCATGAGTCGTAGCGCTGATTATGTTAGCTATCTTGATAGAACTCTTGATTGGCGAATTAAATCTGGAAAATAAGCTAGCTTCTAATTAAATTAAAAAGGTCCATTAAGTGGGCCTTTTTAATTTTAAATATGCTCTTTATTATTTGTAATTTAAAATACTGATGCTTATATAATATTATGAAAAAAGAAAAATATAATATTACAGAACATATTGCAGGCCTCTATGAAAAATCAAAGGATTTACCCGATAAAGTTTTTTATGTTGCAAGAGACGAATGTATAAATTATTGCAAAGTAACAACAAAAACTTTAGAACTAGCCTGTGCTTTTGCGGAAAGATTTGAAGTTTGTATATATGACTCATGGGCAGATGACGATAGTTTTGACTGCTGGGGTATATGGGAAGACGCTTATGATGAAGTAAATTATGATGATATTGAAGAATGGGAAAGTATATACGATTTAGATAATTATAGTTTTAAGTATGGTGAATGGCCTGACTATATTAGTCATTAAAAATTATATATTTTTTTAGGCTCCTACATATTATATTTATAGGAGCTTTATGTATTTAATAGAATGTTCTGATACTTTTTGTAAAAAAATGTTTTATAAATCTATGCCTTATAATGGGTCAGAAAGTACTTGGTTAGATAGTGATACATTTAGTTATACAAAAAATATCAGTTTAGCGAAGTGTTATAAAACGCTTTCAGACGTAAAAAAAGATGCAGAAAATGTTTCTAATGCGGGCGCAAACGTAAAAGTTTGGGAAGTAAAAAAGATAGAAACAAGAATAGATGATGGCGCACCCAAAATTCGAATTCAAAAACTTAGTGAAAAACCTATTTTAGAATATTCAGCAAATTATCATAAAGGTACAACATTAAATTATCTTCTTCCATGCAGAGTTTACTCTGTATTAGATAACTTAGATGATAATGGATATCCTATAAAAGACTATTTTGATAAAATCAATATTGGTGATTATTTTTCTCATAATGGTATTCAGTATTCTGGATATTTCCGTGGTATTATTCTTGAACACTGTATTGCTAGTGCTGATACTTATAAGAATATAGTATTTAAGCCGGTACCGAAACCATTACTTTCTAGTGAAACTGTGGGTAGGTCCAAAGATAAATTATGTTTAGACCATAAAGTTATTGAGAATAAAATTAGAAAAGACCTTCACGATTATTTTAGTAAATACAATTATAATTATAGATTTATTTAAAAGGATATAATATGAACTTAAAGTTTGACGAGTCAAAAGTTATTAATGCACTTCATACAGACTTAGTAAAATCTGGATCAACTGGTATTTTTGCTAGTAATATTGTTTCTCTAAAGGAAAGAGTTGAAAAGCGCGATGAAAAAGCATTCGATACGGTAGAGTTATCAAAGGATAAACTACATCCATTTTCTGGAAAAGATAAACATGGAAGTTTTAGCTATTTTTATCCACTAACACAAGAAGAAGTTTTTGGTGAAGGCTATATTGATTATTTAAAAAATTGTAAAATGCCTGATTATAAAAAGTACCTATCATATAAGGAATATGTAGACTTAGTTAAAAATAAAGATACTAATATCAAAAAATATTTGTTTAGTGGTAAATGTACTCGTACTGACTGGCTAGATGGCGAAGTTTATAATGCAGACGTTGACTATGGTGACTCTTATGGTGAAGACCATGGAAAAGTAGGTAAGGTAGCTTTAACTGTAAAAGCGACAAATGAACTTCTGGCAAAAATTACAGCAGGCGTTTGGTTTAAATATATTGGTGGATGGTATAAAACTGGATGTAATTATAATGGTATGGGCTGGGTGGACTCTAATAAATTTTATGATATTAGATACTTTGGTGAGTTTAATAATAACTTATCTTATGAAGAAATTCTTCAGCTAATAAAATTCTATGATACTAAAGCAAATTATAATCTAGATGGAAAGCATGCAACTATATCATTTAAGGAAGTATTAGAAAAAGATGAATTTAATTCTTATATGTCTCTAGACACAGATGAGTCTTATGACTTTGAAAAAAGCCTGATTATATCGGGTAAATATAAAGAAGATATATCATTAAAATCAAAAATTCTAAGTGCTTTTAGAAATGCAAAAATAGATGAGACCGAAAAAATTTATAAAGAAGAAGTAGATAGTTTAGTTAGCGATTTTGATAATACTATAAATGCAATTATTAAGTCTATTAATTCCTTTAATAGTATTAATAAAAAAGATATTAAAGAATTAAATGATAAAATGCAAGAAGCATATAATGCTGACTTTAAGTTTGTTAGACCACCTGTTTATATGAAAAATGGTAAAGACTTAAATAGTGGTAATATTTTTGCTGCTGCAATTAGCACATATCGTACTTATTCTTATTATAATGATAGCAATTTTAATTCTGCATATTATACTGCTTATGCTGTAAAGCCAGATGCGTCTATATCAGACTTAATTAAAACAATTTTTGAAGCAGCTGATAAGAAAATTTCAGAAAATAGTTATTATCGTCCTGTTCTTTCAACCAAAAAATATATAATATTTCCAATTGGAAAGCTATTTAGACATTTAGAAGATTACTCTAAAGAAACTCAAAAATATATAGCAGCAGACTTTTTTAAGTGGCCAAATATAGCAGATGGTATTTCTCCAAAAAATTATATAGAAATTACAGACTCATTCAAGGACTCTGATGGTTATTCGGTACTTGAAAAAATAAAGATAGAAGATGCAAAAAAAGAAGGTAATAAATGTATTAAGATATACCTAAACGTTAAAAATTATAATTATCATTCGTCAGGGTCCGTTTTTGATTATGACCCAAAAAAGAGTTTTACTTGGAAGCGCTATAAAAAGTTTAGAGAAGTTTTATTCAGTATTGGATATCATTTAGTTATGGCGGATCAGCAGAAAGAGGATAGAGAAAAGGGATATGAAGAGATGAATATCTATTTTGCAAAAAATAAAAAAGGTATAGATTATTCATCTACATTTACAGGAGAATTCTGGGACACTAATATTCGCCCTAAAATAGAAAGACTTTGGTAATAATTAAAAGTCCCATTTATTGGGACTTTTTATTAATCTTTTTGTATATTTATTAATAAAATAACATATTATAACTAAGGAGAATATATGATACTTTATAGAACAGATGATTATAATCATGAAAAAATGTCAACAGACTTGGTTGATGTTATTACTTATGAATTTTTTGACCGTGAAAATGATGACGCGCTTAAGGGACTTATTAAGTTTCTAGATTTAGCGGGTGGTGAAAAAGACATTCTAGAGAATGCAATAAAGTATCGTAATAAAAATGATAAAGCTAAAGTTGTAAATCTTATTAAAGACATAATTTCTTATATTTTTGAAAAGACCGGACATGAGCTTGTTATTGGGCTCTGGCTTTACCCACTTCAGAATGTTCAGGATTATTATTCATTTGAAGGATTTGATCCTGTAATTTTTGGTTATGAGGTATCACAATTCCCAATTCTTTCATATGAAGGTGAAGGAACACTTTTTGCATATGAAAAAATGCCTGAGGTATGTGACAAAAAATAATTGATAATATAATTATATGCAAGTGTTATCGGATGATGAAATTTCACAATTATTAAATGCTATATCTTCTTCAAATGAAGATAAAGACGTAGAAGACTCTAAAAATACGGATTCTAGAAGAATTCGTATTTATGATTTTAAACGCCCAGATAAATTTTCTAAATTAGAGATTAGATTTGTATCAGAGCTATTAAGTAGCTTTGCATCAAATTTTGCAGCTCAAATATGTCAGAATTATCAGATGATATATGAGCCTAATATAGTATTGAGCTCGATAGATGTTCTTTCATGGGATAGCTATATTCATTCTTTACCTAAAGAAGGCTTTTTATCTTATTATTTTGACTGGTTTGATGGTAAAGTAGCATTAGCGTTTGAAAAGATATCTACTGTATGTGATTTGTATAATAATACTGAAGGTAAGCAGAATGGTAAGCCATATTCGCATACAGAAACTAGCCAGACAGAAGTAAAAGCAGAGCTTAATAAATTTGCAGATGGTATTTTAAGTAATGGACTTTATATACTAGACTATGATCTATATAAAAAGCTACCAGGAAAACCTGAGAGAGATGAAGATTTAGAAAGCAGATATTTATCAAACCCTTCAAACTTTTTTAATGTATCAGACTCTGATATGATGATATATGCAACATTTACTATTGACGGACTTGAGGACCTTTCATTAGCTATAGATGCAAGAGCATTAAGAAATTATTTAAATGCATATAATGGAAAAGAAGCAAAGTCAAGTAAGTTAACAGCAAATAGCTTTGGTAATGTAAGTGTTCATATTTCTGCATTATTAGGACAAACTGATAAAAAGTTAGAAGATTTAGTTGGACTTGGACCTGGCTCAATAATTGAATTAGATAAAGTAGCTGGCGAGCCTATTGATATTGTTGCTGGTAATAAGACTATTGCTAAAGGCGAGGTTGTAGTCTATGGTGAACAAATGGCCGTACGTATAATAGAAGTTATATAGGAGTAATATAATGGGTAGATTTGAAAGAATTGAAGTTTTTAATGATACACAAGAATGGATAAAGAAAAATAAAAAGTTAACAGATGAAACTCAAAAAACAATTAAGTCAACTATTTTTTATAATAATGATATTTCTATTGATGGTATAGAAAAGAATGCATTACCCGCAAAAGTTTTAGTAACTAGAAATAGCTCATTTGACGCAGCTAGAGAATATATCACTGATAAGGTAGCAGTATTAAATTTTGCCTCTGCTACTACCCCTGGTGGCGGAGTTACTAAAGGTAGCTCAGCACAGGAAGAGTGTCTCTGTAGATGTTCTAACCTTTATAATGTTATTAATACTAAGGCTTGCTTTAATAATTTCTATACGCCACATAGAAATAGTGGTAATGCACTTCATAATGACGATATAATTTATTCTAAAGACGTAATTATTTTTAAGAAAGATGATTATACAACTTTAGACCCTTCAGATTGGAAAAATGTAGATGTTATTACATGTGCTGCGCCAAATCTTAAAGAAAAACCTGCAAATGAGATGAATCCAAATGAGTCAGAACATATTGATATTTCTGATGATGATTTATTTAAGTTACATGTAAAAAGAGCAAGAAAAATATTTAATGCAGCTGTAGTAAATAAAGCAGAAGTTCTTATTTTAGGCGCATTTGGTTGTGGTGCTTTTAGAAATGACCCTGAGATTGTTGCAAGAGCATATAAAAAAGTTTTAGACGAATATAAAAAATATTTTAAGTATATAGAATTTGCTGTTTACTGTAATGAATACGATACAACAAATTATGATACATTTAAGAGGATAATTTCGAATGAGTAGAGTTCAAAAAAGATTAGATTATTTTAAGTCTGTTCTAGAAGAGTCACAGAAGTTAAACAACATTAGTTGTTTACTCGCTTTTGATAGAGAGACTATATGCCCAAAAAATGCTATGTCTGAACATGAAGATATTGAAGCATATATAAGTAATTTAAATTTTAAGAAATTTAAGGATAAAAAGTATATTAAGACATTATTATACTTTCATAAGCATATTAATGTTATTAAAGATAAATATACACGCAAAGTAATTGAATTACTCTATGACGATTATTGTAAAAATAAGAATATTAGCGCTGAACTGGCTGATAAGCATTGTAGAATTTTTCTAAAAGCTTTTTCTGACTGGCAAAATGCTAAAAAAGCAAGTGACTTTAATTTATTTAAGGAGTCACTTCAGAATGTTAGAGATGTAACATTAGAGTCAATTGATTTGTGGTATAAAAAGCCTAAGTTTAGTTCTATCTATGACGCAGTTTTTTATGATTATGAAAAAGATATTACATCTGCAGACCTTGATAGCTGGTTTAACGAATTTAAAACTGAAATGATACCTTTCTTAAAAAAGATTGTAAAATCTAAAAAGAAAATTAGAACAGACTTTCTTAGCAGAGAAGTTTCTATTGAACAGCAGAAGAAAATATCTGAATTAGTTCTAAATAAAATTGGCTTTGACTTTAATCGTGGACTTTTAGCTGAGTCAGAGCATCCATTTACAGAGCAAATGACAAAAAATGATGTAAGAATTACAACACATTATTATCCAACTGCATTCCAGTATAGTATGTATTCTTGTATTCATGAAGGCGGACATGCATTATTTATGATGAATGGTAATCCAGAAGCTTATGATAGTTTCTGTGATAATAAGTCACTTTCAAAGCATGAGTCAGTTTCTAGATTTTATGAGAATGTACTTTGCTCTTCAAAAGAGTTTATTTTTGGTATTTTTGATGAACTAAAAGCTATAGTACCAGATGTATTGAACGATGTAACTCCACAAGAACTTTATGAAGCACTTAATGAAGTTAAACCAACTCTTATTAGAACTGAAGCTGATGAGTTAACTTATACATTCCATATTATAATTCGTTATGAAATTGAGCAGCTTATCTTAAATAAGCAAGTTAGTATAGACGAATTACCAAAAATTTGGAATAAAAAATATAAAGAATACCTTGGAATAGAGCCACCTTCTGATAAAGAAGGTATTCTGCAGGATATGCATTGGTCAAGTGGATTTGGTTATTTTCCAACATATGCAATTGGAAATATGTTGAATGCAATGTATTATAAATATATGTTGGAAGATACAGAAGAGCTTGATATTAAAGGCGACTTAGCAAAATGTGATTTTAGTAAGATAAATAAATGGATGCAAGATTGGGTATTTACTGATGCTGAGCCAGATTTAAGAGACACTCTTAACTGGATTGAATACATAACAGATGAAGACTTTAGTCCTAAGTTCTTTATTAACTACTTAAAAGAAAAGTATTCAGATATATACAAAATTTAAAATATTAGAGGCCAGCCTTTGCTGGCCTTTATTTTTTGCAAATATGTATATATGGATATTTGTAGTTTATACTTTAATAATTATGGTGATGACGATGTAGAAATACCTATTGATACAGATAATGCATCAAACGCGGGCCATTTTAGATATGTAGTAGATAGACTTAAAGAAGTTGTAGAATATTTTATATATAAGAGAACTAACGTTTTTATGATTGAAGGCGAAAGACGAATAAGGGGCTTATTATCAACAATTAAGGAAGATAATAATTATGTCAAAGGATATTCTACTGATTTTAAGTGTTTAAAAGAATATCCAGATGATTATATTTTAGAGTCTTTTGATATATTACAAGTTCCAGAAAATAATACATTAGAAATTACACTAAGTGGTAGACCCGCAGATAAATTATGCTTTCCATTTTTTTATTCTGAAAAAATATGTTTACAAATGAAATAATACAATTTAACTATTTTTTACATATTTTATTAAAGGAGTTATAAATATGAATGATTGGAAAATTGGCGAAAGTAAGGAACTTTTAAAAACGCCAATTTGGAAAGTTATTGAAACAGAAAAAACTATGCCGAATGGTAAAGTTGGAAAATTTACTTCTCTTAAAGCGCCAGATTGGGTTTCTGCTGTTATTGTGAATAGAGATACTGGTAAGTTTATTATGAATCGTGAATTTAGGCATGGTGTAAATAAAGTAATTATTGAATTTCCATGTGGCACGGTAGAGGAAGGAGAATCAGCAGAAAACGCATGTATTCGTGAAGTTAAAGAAGAAACAGGATTTACAAATGTAGAAATTGTAACAAAACTTTATACTGGTAATCCAAACCCTGCTTTTATGGATAATCATATGACTTGCTTTTTAGTAGTAGTAAGTGGACGTCCAGAGAAGCAGAATCTTGATGCTGATGAGTTTATTACTACTTTTGAAACAGATGACCCTAATGGCATATTTAATAATAACTCTCCTATTATGGCTGAACATGCTTGGTTATCTTATCTTAAATTCGTAAATAAAAGAAAATTCTATGTTCCTTTTGATGCACAAAAAAGTGAAGATGGGCTCTATCATAATTATTATGTAGCTGAAACAAGTACAGTTATTGTTCATGCTCATAAGGAAAAATATATTGAATCTGAAAAAGCTTGGTCAAAATGTGGTGACTATTCAGAGGAAGACCCAGGAATTTTTGTACCAGGTAGTAAATTTGTTCCAGTAAATATTTGGGACTGCTCAATTTCTGATTGGATGTTAAGCTAATGACAAAATTATTAGTTTGTGGTAGCAGAACAATAACTAACGCCTCTTGGATATTTTCTGAAATTGAAAAATATCTAGCTGAGAGTAATCTTCATTATTCTTCAATTAGCCTTATTGAAGGTGGCGCTAGAGGCGTAGATAAAATAGCTAAGCAATTTGCAGACGATAAAAATATACCTGTTATTGAAATGCCAGCCGATTGGAATAGCTATGGAAAAGCGGCTGGATTTATAAGAAATGAGCAAATGGTTAGGCTATGTGATTTATGTCTAATACTATGGGACGGAAAAAGTCATGGTACAAAAAATGATATAGATTTATGTGATAAATATAATAAATCTAATAAAATAGTTATTTATAAGGATTAAAAATATGAATTTGGAAGAATATGGATTTAATGTAGAAGAGCAGACTAATAATATTCTTAGTCAGATTAAAGACTGGTTTAAGGATAAAAATGGTCCCGCCGTACTTGGTATCTCCGGCGGAAAAGATTCCACTATTTGTGCGGCTTTACTTGCTAAAGCGCTTGGCTCAGAAAAAGTGATTGGTGTTCAGATGCCTAACGGCGTACAGAAAGATATTTCTGATTCTGATAAAGTATTTGAAGTTACAGGAATTAAAAAGGTAACAGTAAATATTGGTGATGCTTATGAAGCGCTTACTAGGAATATTAGGGTATCTGCAAAAGATGGTGAAGAATTTCCGAATTCGCTTTATTCTACAAATACTCCAGCTAGAATTCGTATGGTTACACTTTACGGTGTAGCAGCGCTTAATCATGGCTTTGTAATCAATACTTGTAATCTTAGTGAAAGCATAGTAGGTTGGGAAACTTATGGTGGTGATGGATTTGGAGATTTTTCTCCAATTGGGAAACTTACAAAAACAGAAGTTGTAGAATTGGGCGATCATATTGGACTTCCTAAAGAACTCGTGTATAAAGTTCCTGATGATGGAATGTGCGGCGTATCAGATGAAGATAAAATGGGCTTTACTTATAAGGAACTTGATGAAGCGATTCGTGAAAATATTGAGGGACCACATTTTGAAAAAATTTGTAGTATGAATAAGAAAAGTCATTTTAAGCATGAAAATATAAGAATTCCAACTTGTGATGTTGGCTTAAAAATTAATAAAGTTTTTAATTGGGATTAGCTAATTACTATATTGGGTATTCTACTAAATAGGTAGATACCTAATATAGGAGATTAACAAATGGTAGGTATATATGCTATTCAAAATTGTGTAAATGGTAAAATATATATTGGCCAGTCAATAGATATAGAACGTAGATGGCATCATGAAAAGAAAATGAAAGGGCTTAATGAGCATCTTTTAAGAGCAATGAAAAAATACTCTATTGAAAAGTTTTCATTCTATGTTCTTGAAGAGTGCATAAAAGAAAAACTTAATGAAAAAGAAGCTTTCTATATAAAATTATACCATTCCTTAAATCCTGAATTTGGCTATAATAAAACTTCAGGTGGTGATAGTGCTTTTAACAGACCATACCAAAAACTTAGTAATGAACACAAAAGAAAAATAAGTGAAGCAAATAAAAATTATCATCCAACACAAGAAACTTTAGAAAAATCTAAGAAGACTAGACAAAAAAATTTGCTTGAAAAACATAGAGTCAATATATGGTGTTTAGAGACAAACGAAGTTTATTCTTCAATTGAAGAAGTAGTTGAGAAACTTGGAATTGAAAAGGGACAAGTTTTTAAGTGTTTAAGGCATTCTTGTGAAAAGTCTAACGGTTATCATATTTGTTACGTAGAGGAAAAAGATACAAGAAACTTTAATTTGCATCCACATAAAGGTAACGGCGGGACTAAATGGTGGAAAGAAGATACAAAGAAAAAAATATCCGAAAAAGCAAAAAGTCGTTGGGCAAATATGACTGATACAGCAAGAAATGAATTTTCTGAAAAATTACGAATAGCAAACTTAGGAAAAACACTTTCAGAAGAGCATAAAAGAAAAATAGGCGAGTCTCAACTTGGTATAAAAAGAAAAGACGGCACTGGAAAAAATATTTCTGAAGCAAAGAAAAAGGCTTATAGAGAAAAAGCTACAAGAATGATTGTTTGCATTGAAACTGGAGAAGAATTTTATACTTTTGCAGAAGCTGGCGAAATTTTAAGAAAAAAATTTCCAAAAGTTTCAACGGATGGAATAAAAAGATGTATAAATGGGAATCAAAAAAGTTCTGGTGGTCTTCATTTTGAAATTAAAAAAATTTAATATAAAATATGGTGACTATATGGCAACAATAAATGTAAGTTTACCAGTTCATGAATTTGAATAATAAAATAAAAGCCCATTTTATTATGGGCTTTTTTATTGGAGAGTAGAATGCGTTTTGCTAAAGTAGTAGATAAAGATATAGA